>Ga0334900_1000035_pt1 | contig 252943 bp, 231 predicted proteins | sample GraSluR3_MG_2_FD_207231 | JGI IMG/M metagenome (GOLD analysis project Ga0334900, IMG submission 207231) | Sludge microbial communities from methane-producing bioreactor in Wageningen University, Netherlands - Granular Sludge_31_08-R3 | ecosystem: Engineered > Bioreactor > Anaerobic >... | reverse complement strand
AATACTCAGAAGACTGGTCGTCCGCAAGGGCATATTTGAGTGCACAGTCCATTCAGGACGCCTTTTTATCTGCCGCTTGATCCATTTTTTTCGGAGTGATTTTGCAAACTTGATTTGACACTACCTAGTGGAAGGTCTTTTCAGACTTTTAGTTGAATTGTTTAAAACGCTTCTTGCTATCTGCGGTGTCTCAATCCTTGTTTTAGTGGAAGGTCTTTTCAGACGCAGCAGCCCTCGCAGCCCCCGCAGCAGCCCTCGCAGGTCTCAATCCTTGTTTTAGTGGAAGGTCTTTTCAGACAGAAAGGAGCGTTTTAAGATGATAAAAATAACCAAATCAAGTCTCAATCCTTGTTTTAGTGGAAGGTCTTTTCAGACTTGTTGCAAGGTGCTTTTTCTGGCTCACTGTGACGACGGGTCTCAATCCTTGTTTTAGTGGAAGGTCTTTTCAGACATAGAACAGACTGCACAAAAAATTATTAAATATGAACAGGTCTCAATCCTTGTTTTAGTGGAAGGTCTTTTCAGACTATATTGGATTATAACATCCATTGCCCACACTTATAAGTCTCAATCCTTGTTTTAGTGGAAGGTCTTTTCAGACGACTGCGAAACACTGGAGGATGTAAAACGAACATATAAGTCTCAATCCTTGTTTTAGTGGAAGGTCTTTTCAGACTCTACCGTGTGTTTAATAGCTTGTTCTTTCGGCAAATCCGTCTCAATCCTTGTTTTAGTGGAAGGTCTTTTCAGACATAACAAAAGGTACGGGTGCAAACGATGCGATAAAGCCATCAAGTCTCAATCCTTGTTTTAGTGGAAGGTCTTTTCAGACGCGTCCTTGTATGATATCCCGGATTCCCGGGATCCTCACATAGTCTCAATCCTTGTTTTAGTGGAAGGTCTTTTCAGACGAGGCGGTATAAGAGATCGATATGGAAGGCCTCCGAAAGTCTCAATCCTTGTTTTAGTGGAAGGTCTTTTCAGACTTTTCATAAAATTCTTTTATTGTTCTGGAAATAATGTCTGGTCTCAATCCTTGTTTTAGTGGAAGGTCTTTTCAGACCTGAGAAGCCTGACGGTTCCGATGAGATTGACGATGTGGGTCTCAATCCTTGTTTTAGTGGAAGGTCTTTTCAGACGGCAATGCCTCGCATATTGTAAGAGCATTATCTAAAGCAGTCTCAATCCTTGTTTTAGTGGAAGGTCTTTTCAGACACATTCGCGAATATAACGCAGAGTTACGCGAACTTAGTCTCAATCCTTGTTTTAGTGGAAGGTCTTTTCAGACAAAGGGCGGCAGCGGACAAATGATGAATACCACAATGGTCTCAATCCTTGTTTTAGTGGAAGGTCTTTTCAGACTCGATCAGCAGGCAAAAACCGCATTGCATAGGTAATTACCAGTGTTTTGAGAGGCATACCCTACACCTTCCTTTCGGGGCTTCCGATTAAAGAAACAGAATATCCGTCTCCCGCATCGCAAGTGCTTTGTCAAAGCCCTTCCCAAAGTATTTTCCTTCTTCTATGAGCCTCTTATCCGTAGGTAGGACAAAGACCGAATCTTCGTTTTCGTCCATCTCCGATCGCAGGCGCGCAAAAAAGCTTTCCAGCCGGCTGTCGTCAACGATACCGACGAACACGCTTTTCTGCGCGCGTATCAGGCCGAAGTCCCTGCAGGCCCGCACAATGCGCTGCCGCCTCCTGTTCTGTGTAATATCATATACGATCCATGCCCGCATATCAACTCTCCGCTATGGTTCCGGCAATTTCCGCCAGCCGGAGTCCAATCTCCGTTTCAATTCTCACCCGCCTCCTTTTGTAGCACGTCATTTCAGACATCTTCCGAAAATAGGCCGCAATAAGCAGTTTACGCCCCTCACCGTTCAGGAATACGCCGCCGTCTCTTGTATCGAACATGGAAGCCGATACTTTTCTCGCCGTAAAGAGTTTAAATGCCGTTTCTTCCGCATAATGCCTGAACAATTCAACCGCGTCGAATACGAAAGTCGGCTTATTGTACGCATCCGCGTGCATGATCCCAATATATGGGTCGACCCCGGCCAGCCTCGCCGCTCTTTCCACCTGCGAATACAGTATTCCATAGGCATAATTAAGCATCGCGTTGAATCTGTCTTTCGCGGGCCGAAAGGAACGGCCATCGAATGCTTCGGACTTTGGAAGCAACGCCGACAAAAGGCTAAAATACTCCCTCCCCGCTGAACCTTCCAACCCCTGCAGCGTGTTACGCACCATGGCCACTGAATCGCCCTCCACGGATTTGATGCTTTCGGCAAAGACCCTTATTGATTCTATCACGCGAACGATTTCCGCCGCTTTATCTCCGCTGCGTTTTGCCTTCAGCTTCTTCAGCAGCCTGATCCGCCCTTCCAGCTTACCGCATAGGAAATGCCTGCAAATGGCGACTCCGTCCGGAGTATGCGCAAGCGTAGTCTGTTTCCTGCGGACATAAGCCTGTCCTGCCTTTTCAAACGCATCGAAAATACCGTAAGGATGCCCGTGACCATCAAGAAAAAAGACGGGAATGCCCTCCGAAGCCGCAAGCAGTAGTGCGTCGGTAGTTATGGAAACCGCTGAAGTAACCAATATCTTAGATACGGCAGCCGCCGCAATTTCCTTTATGCCGTCCCCGCCCTTTGCCCTGAAGCACTCCCCGCTCCGAAAGAGCTTCGTGCCCTTCCCTTCGATGACTAAGATCATAAAGGCCTCCGTTCACCCGGGCAGCTTTGCCCTCACCGGGATACAGCAGCCGTTGACCATGATATCCGGGGAAACGGCGGACACCCCGAACACGCCCCGTCCGTACCACTCTTTAGGCGCCTCGTCGTAGAACGCCGAACCGCAGCGCAAAAACAGCAGCGGCTTCTTGAACGGCGTGGGGGAGTTGGCGTACTCCCTGTCCAGCTTGCCGTATTTGGCAAATACCCGGTAATACCCCCGCACCGGGTCCTTCGCCTTCGGTATGAAATTCGACAGGGAAATGAACCCGTTGGGCGCTTCCGGCTCGTCAAAGCCCGTGAACCCCGCGACCTCCCGCATGTCGAACGCTCCCTTGCCGGTCGACTTATCGGCTCCGATGCCCAGCGCAAACATGATGCCCAGCGTTTCCCGCAATATGGCTTCGTCCAGCCCGGTCTTTACGTAAACGTCCAGCAGGCTGCCGGGAGCGTGGAAGATCTCCTCTTTGCTGTACAGGTCGCCGCCTTCGTCGCTCCCCACCGTGCCGGTCTCGCGGTTGACGCTGTTCTTCAGGTTCTGCACCGTCGTCTCCCCGCTTTCGGCCATCTCCTCCGTGATCCCCTGGCAGTTCCCCTGCAATATCCGGTTAAAGGCTCCGATGGAAACGTACCGCGCGTTCTTGAGTTTTTTCCCCCGCTTGTAGGATGCGAGTTTCTCCTCCTGCGCCGCTTCCTTCCGCATGTCCGCTCCCGGGTCGCGGATGCCGAACGGCAGCGGCAGGGCGTCGTGCGGGAAAGCGTTGGAGAATATGACGGGCGGTCTGTCCCCCCTGAACCCGCCGATCAGTTCCGTCAGTGCCTTTTCACCTTTTATGGCGCGGTAGTTCCAGCAGAACGCGCCGAACAGCGTGTCCGACTGCAGGGGCGAAAGCACGGACGACTTCGCGGATATTACCGCTCTGTAGAGTTTCATTCGGCATCACCCTCAAATATCGATCTCGCCCTCTTCGTAGTCGAACCGTACCTTGCCGTACCCGCGTGAGCCCGAACCGCCGAGGTAACTGAGTTCGACCAGTTTCAGGGACTGTTTTACGGCGTTCACGAGCCTTTTCTCATCATCCTGGTCAAATAACTGCAGGAGTATCTCCATGTCGAACTTCGCGCCCTCCGGCACGCGCTCAAAGGATCGCGGGGTTTCCGCCGCTCCCGTTTCACGGTTAACATAATTTTCAGTTTTATATTCCAGATAATTGCCTCTTTCGGCCGGAAGGTTCTGGAACAGCGTTTTCGTCTCTTCGCTAAGTTTTGCATCACGGACAATTATTCGGGTAGGGTCCGAAGCCGCCCCTGGTTTTGAATGCGAACCAAAAAGCAGACAAACATCACATTCATATTTGCCACAGTTGCAGGGCGTTTTCCCCTGGATACCTTTTATCTTTTCCAGCTGGGAACGCATCTTCCCCTTCAGACTGGAACCGGGGATATAGGGCTCGTTGGTAACGGGGTTCTTGATGACCTCCTTGTCCAGCCCGCCGATGTTGATATCGTTGTTGGTCCCGCCGATGCAAAGGCCCGTCAGGCAGACGACCTTCCCCTCGAACTTGACGATCTTTTTCAGTTTCACTTTCTTCCCCTCCCTAGTCTCTCCTCGGAATAATAGGCAACGATCATTTCAAAGTGCTCGACGAACGCGTTGAAATCGTCCGCGTCCTTCACCGCGTTAACGTTCCTTTCCACAAACTCCACGAAAAGGCGGGGCACCAGCGGCGTGGACTTGTTCAGCGCGTTCGTGGCATGGCCAAGGAGCTTTACGAAACCGGGCCTTATGACTTCGTATCCCACGCTTTTAAGCTGCATCTTACCCTGCAGGTTCTTGCAGTAATCATAGTACTTACGCAACTGAGTCTTCTTTACCTTAGGCCAAGTAGAATTCAATCCTAACGCTATGTCCCTAGCCGTCTTCATCATCAGGCTCGTTTTAATGGCCTTTCCTGTCGGGGTATCATTGAAATACCCGTTTTTCAGGTATCCATCCGATAGCCTGAATTCCTCGCGTTGGTTTTGCTGGTAGCGGCCCCTGCCTCCGTAGCCTCCGCCCCTGTTATTGGCCGGCATGTTCGTCCCTCCCCCTTATCTCTCTGGTTTTATTCAGCGCGTAGTCAACGCAAAACCCTGCAAAGTAGAAGTCCTTACGCAGATTCCTGTAGTTCAGGCTGTTGTCCCTAAGCGCGGCCGCCCAGTCGCGCACTATCCGCGCAGGGCCGTCACCGGAATAGTTTCTGTGCAGGTCGTATGCGAACAATCCGTCGAAACGCGCGGCATCCAGCGTTCGTTTCCGGAGGAAGTCCTTATACATCCCGCTGTAACCGGCGACCCTGCGAAGCTGGGAGGTGTTTGCCAGCCCCTCGTCTATCCACTGTTCAAGCGTCCTGCCGTCGGCGATATACTTTTCAAAGTCTCCCCAGGAGAAGAAATGACCGAAAAACCATACCGCGTCGCGGCCGTTCCTTTCCGGATACACCGTCTCGTCCGACCGGGTCTTCGCCTGTTTGAGCCGGTGCTCGCAGGTCTTAGCGAAGGTTTTCACGTTGGAAACCGCGTTCTCCAGCGTGACAGCCGCCGATATCGTGAAACACGGGTTGCCCGCGGCGTACGCCCTGAAATCCTTGTTGATCCGCAGCGCGAGTTCGGGCATTTTATCCCACGGCCCGACGAGGAAAAGGTCGTCCCCTCCCGAGAACACGCTGTAGACGTCCGGGAATTCCTTTTCCAGAAGGGCGTTGACATAACCGCTGAAAAACAGGTCGAGCATGCGCGAAAGCGTCGAGACCCTTGAAACGGAATACCTTCGGGAGAACCCTTCCATGAATACGAACCCGAGGTTGTCCACGTCGGCCTTGAGTATCCCCAGATGTTTCGAGCCCTCGGCCGACTCTGCTATGCCAGAAAACGTCTTTATCCCGCCGTTCTCCGTCGGCACGTGGTTGGCGGCAAACCTTGCCGTCACGGGGAGGGAATAGAGCTTCCTGTCTTCGAATTCTGTGGCGTTGAGCATGTGGACCATAAAGCCGCCATTGAACCTGGGCTTTTTCATCACGGATATCCATATGTCCCCGAACATATGGAACGTCCCGTGTCCCCTGGTGAACTCGATGTATTTGGCGTTGACCAGCGCCGCGCCCAGCCTCTCGTCCCTTTGGCATCGGGCACAGTTTTCCTCATCGTGACCGATCAGGGTCTTCCCGCAGGACGTGCAAAGGGTCTTGTCCTTGAGGTCGTCGGCAAGGACGAATTTGTCCTCGTCCCATTCGCCTTCCCGGGTCAGGACAGAACCGAACGGGATGTTCTTTTTTTCGGACAGGCCCGCGTTCAGTTCCCTTACGGCGTCGCCAAAGCGCATCAGGTCACCGCCGGTGAGATCGGCGCTGCAAAGGTTGATGCAGACATCCCCCTGAAATTCTTGGTAAAGGAACGTGTTGACCGATTCCGAAATTTCTTCGATAAGCCTGTCCGAAGCCTTCGTATTGGGAAGCAGCAGGTAAAACTTCCCCCCGGAGGACATGAGCGTCGCGCACTGCGGCATCCCGAACGCATCGAGGATATGCATCGAAACCACCGTCAGCAGCGTGTTTATATAGAACGAACGGGCGCGCAGCCGTTTCGCCATTCCCTTTGACCCGGTCTCCGCCGACGAAAATATATAGTTCTGGATGCCCGAGAAGTCCCCAACGACCAGTTTGAATTTTCTCTTCTCGTTATCCTTGACCGACGCAACGGACATGTCCCCGGCATCGGTATGGTATCGGTACAGCGCGGCGGCGATGGCAGCCGTCGTCCTCAAATGGTCGTACAGCGAAACGTCGGCAATCGCGTCGTACGTGCTCGACGGGCAGCACCACGTATACTTCTGCAGGAGCGATTCCAGAACCGTGAGCAGGGCATTGTAATCCGCAGGATTATGCAGTTCCATCGTTTTGACTTCCCTCGTGAAAGCCTCGATATGCTCCGCGTTGCTGCTCTCTATGGTTTGTTTGAGCCCGGGAACGGGAAAAGCCCCTTCCGGCGACAGTGGCGCAAAACGATGGTGCATTATTTCGTTTTCACGGGCCCCGATCCGGATGCCTGAAAACACGCTCGCAAGCGGCGTCGTCCTGAACCCTGTCGTGCGCTCCCTGGCCGGCTCGTCCCGTTCCGAGGAGGAAAGGTTGTCCGCCATGCTCACGATGTACGCAAGCGGCTTTATTTCGCTTTCTGCGTACTGCACCAGATATTCCCTGTCAAATGCGTTTTCGTTCTCGTGATGCCTGGAAACCAGTTCTTTCAGGAGCCCGACATCCACGAAAGGGTCGAACATGGGAGCAAAGTACTCGACAAACTGTCGGGATACGCCGGGATGTGCGCCGCTGTTGTCGATAACGCCTCCCTGTTTCCCCTTCTGATAAAACTTCCCCACATCGTGCAGCAATGCGGCCAACAACAAGGTCTCATATTCTCTGGACACACTCCTCACCCGCCATTTCTGAAGACTTATCCTCAATCTTTATCCTCCTGATGGTCCCGAAGCCCCTCGAAACGCTTTTTCCTATCCCGAAATATGAAGGAAGCCGGCAGTTTACAGTAAAACTCCCGTAGAATCCCAGCATGCTTTCGTTTTTGAAGTTGACCGCAGTTTCCTGCAAGGAAGCCTGAACGAAGATCCTGTTCTCCAGTTTTACCCCCAGCCCTTTGCACATGGACAGGATATTCCCGACGAGGACTCTGTCAAGAAGCGTTTTCCTTTGTTGGTCGTCCTTCGCCTGTTTGTAGGCTGTGAAATTCTTCTGGTTCAAGCCGAGCCACGGCGTTGCGAATTTATACCCGAATGTCCGCTCGCTGTCGCCCGCCGTCTCATCGTACAGGTCGATCCTTACACCGGCCACTTCGATGGTCTTACCGCCGATGTCTATCGCGTTTTCTTCCAGAACGCTGCTGTACACAGCGGCAATTCCCGATTCAAATGCGATGATTGAAGGTTTGCCGTAGACTACCTTGTACTGTACCCGTGGGTATTCGTACACGAACCCTTCGCCTGTATGGTTGTGGAATACGGGGTTGTCCATATGTTTTTTCGCAAAAAAGCCCCTGAGCCTGGCCGCATCCCTGTTGTACAGACGAATGTCGGGATAAACGATCTTAAGGACCCGTAGCTTCTTAATCATGGATATTGTCCTCTCTACGTATATTCCCATTATACACCATAAATCCCTGAAATTAGACTATTTATAGTTTACTGTTTACTCTGTACTTGAATTGGGACAGCGAAATGTGCCGGCTTTCAACATTGGTATGCATGCTTGCCGAAGCCTCCTCGTCTATGTACCCGAGTTTTTTTCTCCTTACCAATACTCTCTAAATAATCTTCTATCGGCACCATACTATCGGCATACAGGCATATCCCATTAGGTTCGCACCAGCGAACCATTTTTACCCTTTAATTGACCCTTTACACGACGGAACACAATTGTACGGCGTTGAGCACAGAATTAAAGAAACCCCCGTAAATTGGGCATTTGAGAGACTAAGCTGCACCAAATTTTTCTCTATTTTTGGGCCGAATTATAATTCGAATCCTAGTTCCGCTGCCATTACGTCGGAGCGTCGCCGGAGCAAACTCCGCTTCGCTCATGGCCCCTGAATTGTTTCTCAATTCAGGGGTTTTTCGTAACGCTCCGTTGCTCCTCCTCTTCCCCGCAAAGCCCCGCTTTGCGAAGATTTTGCTCGGGCAGGGCTTTGGGGTTTTGGGCAGGGCTTCGCAGCACCGGTTAACTGCGCTCCACCCATAATCCCCGATCGCTTTGCGCTTCGGGGATTCTTCATCGCTCCTCCTCTTCCCCGCAAAGCTGCGCTTTGCAGGGATTTTGCTCGGGCAGGGCTTCGGGTGTGTTTCATTAGCGTCTCCTTTTCTGCAGTATCAATGTACGCCTCAGATACAAAATAAGCCGGAGAGCATGAGCTCTCCGGCTTATTCGTTGATGCTAGTCTATCAGCCCTTTGTCCCTGAGCGCCTGCGTGGCCACCTCTATCGATTCCGTCCCTTCATCCACCATAAGATTGTACTTCTGCATGTCTTCATCCGTGAACGTTCCTTTAAGCTCCCTCAGCGCGCTGACCACTTCCGGATTCGCGTCCACGTAATCCTGCTTCAGTATCGGAGCGACGTAATACGGCGGGAAGAAGCTTTTGTCGTCCGTCAGGTTCACGAGGTTGAACTTCGCGATCCTGCCGTCCGTGCTGAACGAAACATTGACATCGAGCTGGCCGTCGCGCAGCGCGGCGTATGTCAGGCTCTGGTCCATCGGCAGTTCTTGCTTGAAACTTATGCCATATGTTTCCTTTAAGCCCGGCAGCCCGTCCGTACGCCCAAGGAACTCGTTATCGCATCCCATTATCATGTCGTTTGCATGCGGGACAAGCTCCGAGACCGTCGAAACGCCAAGCTCCTTCGCGGTTTCCGCCGTGACGGAAAGTATGTATGTGTTGTTCCAGCCTATCTCGTCCAGCCACGTTATTCCATACTGTTTCTCAAATTCATCTTGTACATAATCGTACGTTTCCTGGGGACTTAGTATTTCTATCTGTTCCAGTATCGCTCCGTAGCCCGTGCCGGTATATTCGGGGTATACGTCGATTTCATCGTTTTTCAGTGCTTCAAAGCAAAGCATCGTACCGCCGAATTCGGTTACTTCAGTCTCGTAATCGGTCTTTGCTTCTATTAAAACCGCAAGCATCTGCCCCGCAAGGCGTTGTTCTGTATAATTCTTATGTCCGATCCTGACTACCTTATCCTGTTGTGAGCAACCCGCCATCAATCCTACCGCAAGCAACATCACTGCAATCAAAAAGACTATTTTCTTCATTTTCCCTTCCTTTCTTTAGGTAATATTTATCGCCACCAGCCAAAATCGACCGGAAATTAATCCGTTATTTTGCGGCGATCCCTTTGGATGTTATCTTCTTTTCGAACAGCCCGAGAACAAAATCGGTGAGCAGCGCGAGCAGCGCGGCCGACACCGCGCCCCAGATCATCATCGGATAGTTCATCATCCCGATCCCCTGGTATATAAGCGTACCCAGGCCGCCTGCGCCGATCAACGTAGCGATGGTCGCCACACCGATACCGGTAACGGTGGCGATGCGTACGCCACCCATGATCACGGGAACGGCAAGCGGCATCTGTACCTTATAGAGTATTTGCATGTTCGACATGCCCATGCCCTTCGCCGCCTCGATGATGGAAGGATCGACATTTCTGATGCCTATATACGTGTTCTTGATTATTGGCAGCAGCGCATAAAGAAAGAGCGCTAATATGGCGTTTTTATCGCGTATGCCCACCAGCGGTATAAGCAGCGCGAACATCGCAAGGCTTGGAACCGTCTGCATAACGTTCGCGACGCCTATTACGCCATTCGCCAGCTTTTCATTCCTGTTGATCAGCAAACCGACCGGTATCCCGACAATGCAGGCCAGCGCAACCGCGGTAAACGCCAGATATACGTGCTCCCCCGTCCTGCCCAGTATATCATCCCAGTGTAGCGCTATATATTCGATCAAATCAAAATCCCTCGCTTTCCGGTATGATCTCTGTCAGTACGTTGAGGATGCTCGTCTCGGTAATGATGCCTACCGTTATTCCTTCTTCCACGACCGGCATGAAACGCAGCTTATGCTTTTCCCGGAGCTGCAGCACCTCGTTCAAAGGCATATCCGGCTGCACTATGACCACATCCGTCCTCATGATGTCCTTCATGCGCACGTCATGATCATAATCCTTGTTAATCTGGCGCCTGCCCACCATGCCTTGAATATAGTCGGGATTGTTCCCGCTGCTGCTGACAACGACCAGCACCTCGCAGTTCTTTTCACGCATGAGTTCCACCGCGTGGGCGAGAGGCCGGTTCATTCCGATGCGCACGTAATCCTTGTTCATGATGTCCCGCGCGCGCAGCATATCGGGCGTTTTCCACAGGCGATCCCGTCCGACGAAGGATTCTATGAACTGGTTCGCCGGGTTTTTCAATATTTTTTCAGGAGTATCGTACTGCATTATTCTTCCGTCTTGCATCACTGCGATCTTATCGCCGATCTTAATCGCTTCGTCTATATCGTGCGTCACGAACACGATTGTTTTATGCAGTTCCTCCTGGAGCTTTAAAAGCTCGTTCTGCAACTGGTCCCTCGTTATCGGATCGAGCGCCGAGAAAGGCTCGTCCATCAAAACGATGTCGGGGTCGTTCGCGAGCGCCCTTGCCACGCCGACGCGCTGCTGCTGCCCGCCCGAAAGCTCGTTGGGAAAACGGTTCATATATTCTTCGTGCTGCATGCCGACCATATCCAGAAGCTCTATCGTTCTTTTGGCGACCTTTTCAGGATCGTTTTTGGTCAGCCTCGGTACAATCCCGATATTCTGCCCCACCGTCAGATGCGGGAACAGCCCGATCCGCTGAATGACGTATCCGATGTTGCGCCTTAGCTCAATGGGGTCGACTTCTTTGATATCCTTGCCATTAATCAATATAGTGCCGCTGGACATCTCCTCCAGGCGATTGATCATCTTCATTGTCGTGGTTTTGCCGCACCCGCTCTCTCCGACCAGCACAACCAGCTCACCCTGCTCGATATCAAGGTTGAGGTTTTTAACAACCATTTCTTTGCCGTTGTATGATTTGGATACGTCGATTAATTGAATCATATTCCGCCTTATAACCATTTTTTCAGTAATACTTTGATTTGAGAGAGCGTCTCGTTTTTTTCATTGAAATACTCCCCCTTTTTTTTCGTGTTCACCAGATAATTGACAATCGTGATAATATCATCGTCCGTAATATCTTCGGCTCCTTCTTTTTGAGAATCCTTGTATTCCCGGTCGTCTGACCTATGACACTCTTTCTTGAAAAATTCGATCTCTTCAATTTGGGCCCCGTAAAGCGCCGATTCTCTGTCTAATCTCTCTATCTGGGCCTTTGCGGTATTCAAGCTGCACGGTGAAAGTCCTACGCTTTCAAATAGTTTGGAAGTGTTCCTCGAATATTCATTCCACTGTTTCTGGTTGTTCAGATATGTCGTGATAAATCGTATATCACGTGCTGTTATCTGATCCTGGCCCTTTTCCTTTTCCATAAACAGCAGCAGATGAATCGACTTTTTAGATATCAAATAAACGATGATCCTCTTGCTCCACGTGCGGAATTTCTCGTTAAAGAAGCACACGGCCTCCAGAATATCGTCCTGTTTGGTGGTGAAGTCAAGCTGTTTGCCTTTCTCGGAAGGCGTGATAAGTTTTAACGTCATATCGTAAATATCTTTTATCATATTAAATTACCTTATGTTGCTAAATATGTATAATTCTATATTATCATAAACGCTCTTGTCAAGGTTATGCCGGTTATTATTAATGTGTATTAGTGCGCTATGCTTCAGCATGCCGGAACCTTGGTTATCGAATATCGTGACGTACTACGCCCATGCAATTTCCCGAATAATTCAATGCTCGATAATGACTAATATTTATCCATATTATACTGAACCGGGCGGCAGCGTACTTACTACCGGGAATCGCAATCCGGCTGCATGCTATCCTGTTCATATCATCAGACCGGCAAAGGAATCCAGCCATGAGCGGCATTCCTTCTGGCGGGAATCCGAGGCATCTGTATACGAAGTTTGCGCCGCATAAAAGTACCGGGAGGGCGGCTGCCCTCCCGGTACTTACCGTGCTGGCGTGGGGTGGATACACGCCAACACCCGTCGCTGCTTAGTGATGCTCTTCCTGGAACTTCACGAGCCCCGGCCAGAACTTCGCGCGCAGGTCGTTGAACCCGTCGTTGAAGACCGCGAAAAGCTCTTCGTAGGTCTTGACGTTCTGAGGAATGGGATCGAACCTCTTCATGACGTGCACCATGTTCTTCTCGGCTTCGATGACGTCTTTGTACATCCCGACGCCGACGGCTGCCAGCATCGCGGCGCCCAGGGCGGTCGCTTCGGCGACTTCCACCACTTCGACCGGACTGCCGTAGATGTCGGCCTGGATCTGGTTCCACACGTCGGAACGTGCGGCGCCGCCGGTGAGGCGCAGCAGCTCAAACGGCTTGAAGCCGCCCAGCTTGAGCGCTTCGAGCATCTGCTTCATCTCGAAGCAGATCCCCTCCATCGCCGCGCGGTACAGGTCGGCCTTCGTATGAGCCAGGGTCATGCCGATAAAGGCGGCCCTTGCCTTGTCCTCGTAATACGGGCAGGCTTCGCCGGCCAGCCACGGGAAGAAGATCGCGCCCTTGGCGCCCGGGACGGACTTGCCGGCCTGCGCCGTAAGGAGTTCGTACACGTCGACGTCCAGCAGGCCGGCCGCGCCGATCTCCAGGTCGCTGATCGTGTTCTTGACCCAGCGGAATGCGCTCGCCGCCGCGCTGGCGTGGCCTTCCATCGTCCAGCAGTCGGTGCCGGGGAGTCCGAGGATGTGGCAGGCTCCGTTGGGGTGGCGCACCGGGGTTTCGCTCACGCCGATGCACAGGCCCGCCGTGCCGAGGCAGATCGAGGCGAGTCCGGAACGGACGTTGCCCACGCCGATCGCGCCGCACTGCTGGTCGCCGCCGCCCATGAAGAGGGGCGTGCCTTCCTTCAGGCCGGTCGCTTCCGCGATATCCTTGGGAACCTGGCCCACTTGGACGCAGGACTTGTAGTTCTTCGGATACTTGTTGATGTCTACGTCGAACACTTCCGCCAGGAAGGGATCATATTCGAAAGTATCCGCGTTACAGATCTGCCACCAGTTGGCGTCCGCATAGTCGTCATACCAGTCGTCCCTGGCGCCCAACGCCCTGATGAGCAGCGCCTGCGGGGTGAGCATCTTGTAGGTCTTTTCATACAGGTCGGGATAATGCTTCTTAAACCAGTAGACCTTGGTGGACGGCCACACGGCGCCCTTCGGGAAGCCGCTCATCTGGTACAGCTTGTCCCAGTCCATATCGTATTTGGCCATGCGCTCTTCCATCCAGGGGTACATCTCGACGCCCCGGAGATCCTGCCAGATAAAAATGTTGTGCAGGAAGTTGCCGTCCTTGTCCACGGGCACAAACGTGGAACGCATGTTGGTGAAGCTGACCGCGGCGATCTCTTCGCCCTTGATGTTGCCCTTCTTGATGGCCGCCGCCGTCGATTGCACGGCCAGGTCCATGAAGTCTTCCGCGCGCTGCTCGATCCAGCCGGGCTTCGGATACGTGGTCGGCGTCTCGAAATACGCGCTGCTGACCTCTTTGCCCTTCTCGTCGACGATCACGCAGCGTACGCCCATGGTACCTCCGTCGATACCAGCAAGGTATTTACCCATTCTTATGCTCCTTTCTTTTATAACACTGCCGTGTTGTTTCTGTGGTCATGTCGGTCTGCCAATTTTGTCGCCCGGGCCCATCGTTGCATTGCCGCATCCGTTGGGACACGGTCCAGCCCGGACTCGTTCAAATGTTCGCTTGTTGCTTCCGTCCACCTCCTGTTTCTTTGGGGCCAACCAACAATCTTTAAATAGATTTCGTCGGGGTATTATCAAGCACACCCCATATAACCCGGAAAAAATCCTTTGCCGGCGTCTCCCCGCCCGGTCGTCGTCCGGAACGTTTCTTTTCGGATATACGGGGCATGCTCAAAGCAATTCAATTGTATACAAGCCGTATCCTTATATCAGCCTCTTGAACAGGGCGCCCCACTCTTCTCCGCTGAGCTGTACGGGGTTGCCGCTCATGCTCGAACCGAAACACTCGTTGCCCATGGTCTCGGCCAGTTCCTCGCTGACATTGAGCTCCTTCAGGTCCGCGGGGATGCCGATATGGGCGTTAAGGTCTTTGATGAACTGGATCGCCACCTGAGTGCCCTCGCCGGGCTTGTCAAAACGTCTTCCGGCGAACGCTTCGCCGACCGCGTCGTAGAGCGTGGGGTTGTCCTTGGCGTTGATCTCCATCACGTAGGGGAGCGTCACGCCGACGCCGAAGCCGTGCGGCACCGGGAAGTAGATGTTGATCGCCATGCCGAGGCCGTGCGCGGCGCCCAGACCGCTGTTGGAGAACGAGATCCCGCCGAGGTAGGCCGCCAGGGACATGCCCTCGCGCGCTTCCAGGTCCTCGCCGTTATCGTAGGCGCGCTGCAGGTAACGCCCCGCGAGTTCGAGCCCCTGCAGTGCGAGCGCCTTGCTCATCGGGTGGGCCTTCCACGTGGCGTACGCCTCCATCAGATGCGTGATGGCGTCGATGCCGGCGATGGCCGTGACCTTGGGCGGCGCGCTCACGCAGAGCTTCGGGTCGAGTATGCACAGGTTCGCGATCAGCTGGTCGTCGCGCATGCTGCGCTTGAAGTGCTCTTTCTTGGAACCAATGACCGCGTTTTTCGTCACTTCCGCGCCGGTGCCCGCCGTCGTGGGCATCGCGATGAAGGGCAGCGGGGGTATCTCGACCTTGCGGCCGGTGCCCACGTATTCCAGGTATTCCTTCACGTGCCCCCCGTTGGTGATGACACCCGCGGCGGCCTTCCCCACGTCGATCGAGCTGCCGCCGCCGATGGACAGCACCGCGTCGCAGCCGAACTCCCTGGCCTGCGCCGACGCGTCGTCCACGTAGGAGACGTCGGGTTCGCCGACGACGCCCAGGTAGGCCGTGTAGGCGATCCCCATCGCATCGAGCTCTTTCTGTACCCTTGCGAGCGTGCCGTTTTTCTCGAAAACGGGGTCGATGACGATCAAAAATCTTTTTCCGTAACCGCCTATATATTTGCCGATTTCATCGAGCGCACCGCTTTTAAAAATCGTTTTCATGGGTGCGATAAAAGTAAACTCCATAACCCGCTTCCTCCTCTATGGGTATATGCCGGGACCCGAACGGGCCCCTGGCATTCGGTTTTCGGAAAAAGCATATATTCCATCCAGGCAGTCGGGCTGCCCGGGTGGAATATAAGCTTTTCGGTTTTCAGCCTTTGTAAGGCGGTACGATACCGATCTTACGCATCGTCGGCAGCGCGAGGATCATGGGCTCGGCTGCGCGCGTGCCGATCAGGTCGGCGCCTGCCGCCAGGAAGACCCACGCGTTCTGGGGACGCGGGTGCTTGACGCCGGCGACCTTCGTCTTCGTCTTCGTGCCTTTGCAGACTTCGGCCATCACCAGGAACTGCTCCACCGTCGGGCCGACGTACTGTCCGGTCGAAGTCTTCGCGTAATCGCATCCGGCTTCAACGATCAGCTTGGTTCCGTCGGCGATCTGCTGGTCGGTCAAAAACTCGATGTCCATGATGACCTTGGTGACATTGCCCTGGGCCGCTTTTACGAAGTCGTCGAGTTCTTGTTTCACGACGTCGAATTTGCCGTCCTGCAGCGCGCCGATGTTCATGACCAAGTCGAACGCCGTGGCGCCCAGCTTTACGCCCACCTCGGTCTCATATGCCTTTGCAGCGCTGGTGGTATTGCCGAACGGGAAGGCGATGCAGGCGCAGGGGTGAATGTCGGTGCCTTCGAGAATCGGGGTGATCAAGGGCAGATAATAAGGGGACGCAACCACATAAGACATCGTGTTGTACTTCACAGCCATCTTCGCGCCCTGGATGATATCGGCCTCCGTGCTGTTCTTGGCCAGTGTCGAAGGATCAAACAGTTTACCACAATTGCTCTCGTTGATCTTGGTCAGATCTATCATTTTTTACCACTCCTTATTTGAATAATGGTCAAAGACCCGCGCTTGAATTAGTGTTCCTTTATTTTAAGTTTAGCATACCGTCCTTACCAAAAACAGTGAGCCCGAACGCGTACTGTTTCACGTTGTGCCCCGGTCGACAGCCAAACAGGTCTCCCTATGCCAGAAACGAACATTTTCAGGAATAAGTCGATTGCGATCCCTGCGGTGCGATGGAGAACATGGGGCACAGCTCTGGCCGCGCCCCTTCTCCATAGGAATTATTTGCCTTTTGCAGCCTTCTTCTCGCGTCCGACCTTGTCGGTCTTCTTGATCGCTTCGAAAACGATATCGGTCGAGAGCTCGACGGGCTCGTGGGACATGAAGTTGAACTTGTAGGCGCTCTCCGCTACCTCTTTGAGTTCCGCATCGGTTACGTTGGGGATATGCAGCTCTTCGAAGGTGACGGGCAGTCCCACGTCGATGCAGAAATCATACACTTCGTCCTTGATGCCCAGGTCGTCGTACAGTTCCAGCCCGACCAGTGTCCCGAAGGCGACTTTCTCGCCGTGATACAGATGGTGGGTGGCAGGGAGCACGGTCAGACCATTGTGCACCGAGTGCGCGGAGCCGAGCCCGCCGCTCTCGAATCCGATGCCCGAAAGCAGGGTGTTGGCCTCGATGATAGCCTCGACCGCCTCGGACTTGATGCCGGCTTGTGCGTCTTTCACAGCCTGGCGGCCGTACTTGAGCTCGAGATCGAGACAGAGCTTTGAGAGTGCTAGTGCGGTCTGGGTCCGCAGGGCGAAAGCTTCGCTTAATGACCCGGTCTTCTCGCAGGAATTCGCCTCGAAGAACGTCGCAAGCGCGTCGCCCATGCCCGAGATCAGGAAGCGGACCGGGGCCTTGCAGATGATGTCCGTGTCGATCAAAACTACGTCGGGGTTACGCTTCTGGTACAGCACTTCCACATATACGCCTTCATCCGTATAAACCACCGCGCAGCCGGAGCAGGGCGCATCAGTAGCCGGTATCGTCGCCGCGACGATGATGGGAAGATTCATCTCGTCAGCAACGACCTTGCTTGCATCTATGGGCTTGCCCCCGCCAATCGCTGCTACTGCCGTAGCCCCTTTGGCAAGGCCTTTGAGGCGGTCAATCTCGTTCCTGCTGCACTCGCCGCCGAACTGTACGACTTGACCCTTGCCGCCCATCAGAGCCGTAGCAAGTTTCACCATTGACTTGGTTGCCACAACAAACGGCTTGTCTCCGAATTTTGCCATAAGCTCGGGAAGGAACTGGATTGCCCCGTCCCCCTGGATGTACTTGCTGGGGAACATCATGATCTTCATGTCTTTGAGTTCACTCATCCGATACCACTCCTCGCTGTTATTTTTCGGCGGTTAGAACCACCGAAGCTGTTTTTTTATGTCAAGGGCGGGGAATTTGGTCGATCTTGATATAACCTATTATATGTATTGTCATCTTTGGACTGCCCGTTTTGACCCGGTTAAACCTTGTAATGCCTGCTTACTGTCTTTTATGGGAAATGTGCTCCTTGTACACTGTCAGTGTATCATACTGGTTTGACCAAAATCGGGCAGGCTTCCATGGCCCGGACAAAAGTAATGATAAAATCAAGAAACGATCCGTTTTCCCGGTCAGAAAACCCTATCCAAAGGGGATTCTTCCCATTTGGCGAGCGGCGCATGCGCATATTGGACAAAAAGGTTGCCCATTTTCCGCCTGCGGGGATACGGCGGCCATTGTACCGGGATCACGCTGCGGGCGCCATAATCAGGCCGAAACCCAGGTTGCCGCGCTTTGCGGATCCTCCGCCTCGCGGGCACGCAAAAAACGGCGTGACTGCGCCGTTTTTTGCGCCGGCAAACCGTATGCCGGGAATGTGCTATGAGGTTAAAACGCCGCTCCCCACGGCTTCTCTGGAACCGTCCCCCTGCCGGCAGGGTTTTCGACAGTCTGACCGGCGCCATCGCGCCGCCGCCTGTAAGGGGGGTTGAAAACCCCGCCCAGGCCGGGGGTTGTGCCGGCACCGCTAGCTGTGAAAGAGCATGCCCAAAAGCGCGTCATTCCTCGCCCGCGGCATATTTCTTCATGATATTTTCCGAGTCTTCCCGGATAAGCTTGCGCAACGAAAGCGGAGAGAGCACCTCGCACGCCGAGACGTATTTCACCGCCCAGGTCCGCATCTTCTGTATGGAGGACAGGAACGACACCTCGATGTTGTCTTCGTCGATCCGTTTGAAGACGACGTCCTTGCCGAAGCAGTCCACGACCCTGCTCACCAGATGCGGCTTGATCCTGAGCGTGATCGGCGTCCAGGTGTCCCCTCCCAGGTGGATCGCCAGCTTCGCGTAGTCGACGATGTTCATGCCTACGGAATAATCGTTGAGCTGCTTTGATCGGACGATGGGCGTGTCCTCGATCCTGATCTTCGTGATGAAATCGATACGGTAATGCGTCAGGTTGTCGCATCCCACATGGTTACACACAACATAGAGTTTGCCGTTCATGCTCACGATCTGGTACGGGTTCACGACATAACGCTCCGGATGCTTGGGATGCAGTTTTTTGTCCATGCCGTATTGGTTGAATACGAAGGAAATCTGCCGCTTCCGCGACGTTGCTTCGCCGATCTGGTCGATCGTGTAAAAAAGCTCCCGGTTCGTGCTCCGCGACCAGTAGTTCACCGTGTGGATATAGCTCATCTGTTTTTCGAAATAGATCGTGGAAAACCGCTTGATCTTGTCGATCAAATGCTTGGCGTTGGACGATGTGATGTAGGGCGACGAGAGCACGCCGTAGATCAGATACTGCAGTTCAGCGTCCTCGAATTCCCGTTCCCTGAGATAGAATCCCCTTCCGTTCTCCTCATAGGTGGAGATGTCGTAGCCGAAATCCTTCAGCCACTGGATGTTGCGCGTCACGGCCTTGCGCTCCACCGCCATGCCGTAGTCGGCCACGAGTTTGCCCAGTATATCCCGCATCAGAAGGACATGGTCTGCGTCGGAGTACCGCCTGAAAATCTGGAGCAGGCAAAGCGGAAGGACTTTTTTTGCACTCGCTACTTCTCCTGTGAATTCTCTTGCTTCCATGGCTCCACCCTCCTTGGTCGACCGGGGTTGGTATGAGAGTATTGGTATGAGTATGTATAGTCATTATACCTTATATAGATATCGATTGCACGAAACCCCCTCACCAAAAAAGGTGAGGGGTAAAGTTTGGCAAAGGACGTGAGCGCATCGTTTTCAGGCGTGCACGCCGCATGTCTGGTTTCGGCCTGCCCGAAGGCGGCCGAAACGGCCCCCGAGGGCGCGGCGGCCCTTCGGGCGCGCCGGGCATGTGATCCGGTTTTTTATAAAAGCCCCGGTGCGCCGGGCGAAGAAACGGCGCTCGTGAGCGCCGTTTCAATGCGTCGGGAGCGTCATTTGAGCAGGAAGACGATCTTGGTCAGCAGTTCGCTCTCGTCCACTTCCATCGGCGAATTATAGTAGAATTCGTATACCACGCCCGTAGGCTCGAGCCCGTTCTCCTGCATATAGCGCGTCATTTCCCCGTAAACGGGTTCCATCCCCGTATAGGGTCCTTTGTACATCCGGGTAACCTTCTTCCCGGCCGGTATCTCTCCCGCGACGATATCGCCGCGTCCGGGCAGCGCCCGCGACACGGGGAACCCCATATCCACTTTAAGCCGTTCCATGTCCATGTTGTGATAGGCTGTGAACGCCGCGTTTACCGGCTGCTCCCCCAGTTCTCCCAGGTACTGGATGATCGCCGAATACGCCTTGCCCAGTTCCTGCGGCAGCTTGTCCACCGGCGTCACCGTACTGACGAACAGAGCGGGCTGCGCCTCCGTTTCCGCGATCCCGATCGAAAAGTCCATATCGCGCCTCCTCGTTTTTCCCCCATTATACCGCGTCCAACATGACAACAGCCTGACATGTTTAGTAACGGATAATTCAGAATTTACGGCTCATACACGCTGAAGGTGGATACACCGCCGTCAGGATAGGTCAATACGAGCTTCGAACCGGAAAACTTATAGGTCACGCCGTAGGAATAATCGCCCGCATCGAAGCGCAGGTTGCGCCCGTCTGCGGTATACCGGCCCGACTCGGTGACATCGCCCATATCGTCATAGAAAACCCCGGTGTATGTGCCGTGCTTTTTGAACGTGTACACGGCCGTGTACTGCCCTGCCGGCAGATCCAGCTGTTGTAGAGTTTGCTGTTGACCGATGCGGTCTTTGCGGGTGTTTTCGCGGGTGTTTTCGCAGGCGTTTTCGCAGGCGTTTTCGCGGGCGTTTTGGTCGGCGTGGGCTTGGGGGCGACCTCGACGCTCCAGGCCTCGAGATACGGTTCGGTGTATTTCATCTCGCCCTCGGAAAACGTATCGATGTAGGCGAACGTCGCCCATACCGTGACCCTCGTGTCCTCCTCGATCCTTTTTTCGCCTTTGCTCAGGATGTAGTCCACGCTCACAGCTTCCTTCGCGCCTTTCCCGGCGGACATGCGGAATTCGTACCACTCCTCGTCGCCTTCTGACTCATCGTACACTTCAAGGACAGTCCCAGTGAGCCTTATTTTGGCCCCCTCGAGCTTCTCGCCGCCGTCCATCATGTCCTCGTGGGACATGGCCACGCACTGCTTCTTGAACGGTTCCAGCCTGGCTTTCCTGTCCGCCGCAGACTCGTCTAAAAACCCGTTGGAAAAGTCCCCGGAATAGATCACGTCCCCGTGCAGGTTGTAGAGCGTGCCCTTGCCATCGTACTCGTCCCCGGCGTAGTTGCCCTCGTGGACAAGCCGGTTCCCCTGGTAGCTCCGGCCTTCCCCGTCGAGGCGGTCGTTTGTGTAGGTTCCCTCCATCACGTAGCCGTCGCTCCAGATGGTTTTGCCCGCGCCCTCCAAATGTCCGTTCGCCCAGGCGCCCTCGTAGGTCCAGTCCAGCCCGCCTTCATTCTGGGAAGTGAACGTCCCCGTACCGTGGGGCAGGCCGTTTGCGACCTCTCCCGAATACGTCCCGCTATATTCCCCGAAAGCGAAGGCGAGCGTCATTTGTTCGTTATCGGCCCTCTCCGGCCCCGTCGGCGACGGAGTGCCGGCCGGTGTCGCGGGTGTCGCGGCCGGTGTCGCGGCCGGGCCGGCGGGACCGCACGCGCTCAGCATGAGCACCAGCAATACGATTGACAGATAACGCAGTTTTTTCATTATTCCATCACCTCTCTGTTTGAAGCCCCTGTCCGCCCGGCGCCTTTTTCTCCGTAAGCCGCGTAACCCGAGCCAATATTTCCCAGTAACTCATTATATTCCATATATGGGGTCTCAGAGAAGCTTTTCTTTTCGGCCGGTCTCCCAAAAAGAAACGGACGGCGGCCGGCCGCCATCCGTGGTACGGTAGAATATTTCCCTTTTTTTTTTGCTGGCCGGGTCCCGGCTTACCGCGCGCCGGGTGAGCCCCAGGCACGCAAGCGTTGCCTACGCCTCCATCTGCCGAAGCCGTGCTTCGAGGGCGTCGAGCTGCTTTACAAGGGCCGGGATGCGTTCTATGTCGTAGCGCGCGTAATGCTCCCTGATCGACGCGACCTCGGCGAGCCATTCGTCCCTGTCGACCCTAAGGAGCTCCGCCATGTCCGCGGCGCTCACATCGAGGCCTTCGACGTCGAGGGCGCCGGGGGCGGGCATGTTGCCGATGGGCGTCTTCACGGCCTCCGCTTCGCCGAGGCTCCGCTGCACGATCCACTTGAGCACGCGGCTGTTCTCGCCGAACCCCGGCCAGAGCCAGCATCCGCCTTGGTCCTTGCGGAACCAGTTCACGTAATAGATGCGGGGGAGTTTGTCAGGGTCGGTCCGCTTCCCGATTTCCAGCCAGTGCTTCAGGTAATCGCAGACGTGGTAGCCGATGAACGGCAGCATCGCGAACGGGTCGCGGCGCACCTGACCGATATTGTCGGAGATGGCCGCGGCCGTGATCTCCGAGCCCATGATCGAGCCCATGAACACGCCGTGCTCCCAGTCGAAGCTCTCGTGCACCAGCGGGATCGTCCTGGGGCGGCGGCCGCCAATGAGGATGGCGGAGATGGGCACGCCGTTCGGGTCCTCCCACTCGGGCGCGATGGAAGGGCACTGGGCCGCCGGGGCCGTGAAACGGGCGTTCGGGTGCGCCGCGGGCCCCTTGTCGCCGGGGTGGAAATCGTTCCCCTTCCAATCGATCAGATGGCCGGGCGGGTCGTATCCGATGCCCTCCCACCATACGTCTCCGTCGTCGGTCAGCGCGACGTTGGTAAAGATGCTGTTTTTGTAGATGGTCTGCATGGCGTTCGGGTTGGAGTCAGCGGACGTGCCGGGCGCCACGCCGAAGAAGCCGGCTTCGGGGTTGATCGCGTACAGGCGGCCGTCCTCGCCGAATTTCATCCACGCGATGTCGTCGCCGATCGTCTCCACCTTCCAGCCCGGTATGGTCGGGATCAGCATCGCGAGGTTGGTCTTCCCGCAGGCGCTGGGGAAGGCCCCGGCCACGTACTTCGCCCGGCCCTTCGGGTCGGTGATGCGCAATATCAGCATATGCTCCGCCATCCAGCCCTCGTCGCGGGCCTGAACGGACGCGATGCGAAGGGCGAAGCATTTCTTGCCCAGCAGCGCGTTCCCGCCGTACCCGGAGCCGTAGGACCAGATCGTCCTCTCCTCGGGGAAGTGGGAGATGTACTTCTCCTCCATGGGCGCGCAGGGCCAGGGCACGTCCTTCTCTCCTTCGGCCAGCGGCGCGCCCACCGAGTGCAGGCAGGGCACGAACTCGCCGTCCTCACCCAGCGCCTGGAGGACCTTCGTCCCCGTCCTGGTCATGATGCGCATGTTGGCCACGACGTACGGGCTGTCGGTTATTTCTACGCCTATTTTGGAAATAGGCGAACCGATGGGCCCCATCGAGAACGGGATGACGTACATCGTCCGTCCTTTCATGCACCCGGTATACAGCCTGGTCATCGTCCGCTTGAGTTCGACCGGGTCGATCCAGTTGTTGGTCGGGCCCGCTTTCTCCTTCCTCCGTGAGGCGATAAACGTCCGGTCCTCCACGCGCGCCACGTCGGACGGGTCGCTCCTGAAGGCATAGCACCCCGGACGCTTCCCGGGATTCAAAGGCGTCGCGCTGCCGGACGCGACCATTTCTTCAAAAAGGCGGTCGTATTCTTCCTGGGAGCCGTCGCACCAGTGCACCCTGTCGGGCTGGCACATCGCGGCCATTTCGTCTACCCATTCGAGCAGTTTTCTGTTCGAGGTCATGAGGTTCTCCCTTCGGATTATGAATTTGCCTGTTGCCGGTCCTGCAAGTGTAACGCATACCATACCGGCGTTTCCCCTGGCTGGGTGAATGAAGCTTTCATTTATTGGCTGCAGGGTCTATAAGCGAAAAATGCAAGATATCTCAAATGATTCTTCGAATAGATTTTATCCCATATTCCAGGCGCCTGTCAACTGTTTTGCGCAAATCAGGCGATTGTTTTGCAAGATCACGTTTTAAATATTGCATTATTCGCGCATACCGGCCGAAAAGGCCTTCCGGGAGGAAAAACGGTGCCCTGGCGGCCGTCGGCGCCCGGCATATTCCTCCTGTCTGGTATCGAACCATCGTATGCGCAAGCCCTTCTGTTTTCATAAATTATTTTCCGGGGCTTTGCAAAACCGATGAGGTAAGATATGATGAAATAACGGTTCTACTGCGCCCCCGGAACGTATGAGGAGGATGTATCATGACTGCTTTGGAATACGCGCTCAAAATGGAACGCGACGGCGAGAAGTATTATTCCGAACAGGCCGAGAAAAACAAAGGCAACAAACTGCAGGTTGTCTTTGCGCTGCTTGCAGAAGAAGAGCGGAAACACGCCGACATCCTGGAAAAGCACGCCGGCCAATCGGAATACAGCCTGGAAAACAGCCCGGCCCTAAGAGGCATTCCCAACGTTTTCGAAAACATCGAACACGGTTCCAGAACCGACCTTAAAATGTTCATTCTGCAGGTGGACCTGTACAGGCTGGCGCTGGACATGGAGAACAGGAGCGTTGCGCTCTACGAGAAGCTCCTCTCGGAAACCGACGACGACGGGGAGAAAGCGCTGTTCGGATTCCTGCTCGGGCAGGAGAAAGAGCACGTCTCCCTCATGTACGACTTCGTCGCCATGCTGGACCGTTCGAGGAAAACGGTGTTCGCCGAATCCGGATTAACCGACGATTATTGATGGACGGGCCCGGCCGTAGGCGTCAAAGGCGGGTCCGTCGGCATGATCCGCAGTCATCCCCCGCCGCGGGCGTCCTTCGGGCGTGTAGCGGCGAGGGGCGCTCACCCGCCGCTTCGGCACTCCGCCGCGGCCGCCTTCTCGCTCCATTTCCCGCACCTGTCCCCGAAACAGCCCACATCGGCCCCGCCGCCCCTGATGCGCACGACCTCGCACCGGTTGGGGCAGCCGCCGCATTCGAAGCTCTCGGAAACGAAGCGCGTCTGCGCCGTGCCGAAGCCCTTGAACCGGGTGCAGCCGGTCTTTTTCACCGCGTCGCGCGCGAGGATCGCGGCCCCGATCGCGCCCATCATGTCGTGGTGCTCGGGGACGGTCACTTCCTGGCCCAGCTCTTTCTCGAAGGCGGCGCGCATGCCCGCGTTGGCAGCGACCCCGCCCTGGAAAAAGACCTTCGGGGCGATCCGCTTCCCCTTCGCGACGTTGTTGAGGTAGTTGCGCACCAGCGCCTCGCACAGCCCGCCGATGATGTCCTCTTCGTTGTAGCCCATCTGCTGTTTGTGGATCATGTCCGACTCCGCGAACACCGCGCACCTGCCCGCGATGCGCACGGGGACCGACGCGCTAAGCGCCCGGTCCCCGAACTGTTCTATGGCGATGCCCAGCCTCTCCGCCTGCCTGTCCAGGAAAGACCCCGTACCCGCGGCGCAGACCGTGTTCATCGCGAAGTCGACGGCGACCCCGTCCTCTATAAGGATGATCTTCGAGTCCTGCCCGCCGATCTCGATGATCGTGCGCACCGAAGGGTCCGCTTCGACCGCCGCGACGGAGTGCGCGGTGATCTCGTTCTTCACGGCGTCCGCCCCGATGACGGCCGCGGCGATCTGCCGCCCGCTCCCCGTGGCGCCCGCCGCCGCCACCCTGACGCCACAGCACCTGCCCGAGACGGCGCAAAGGCCTTCCTGCACGGCGCGGATCGGCCTTCCCTGCGTCTTGATATAGAGTTTTTCGACCACTTTGAGGTCCTCGTCCACCAGTACGACGTCCGTGCTCACCGACCCCACGTCAACGCCCAGATACACCGCGGTCCCTCCTTCGCTCCAGCAGGTCGACGAACGCCTCCAGCCGCGTGACAAACCCCGCCTCGCCCGTCATCTCGTCGACCACCAGCGAGAGCACCGGGAAATCCATATCCCGCGCGACGGACGGCAAGATGGACTTGGACACGATCTCGGGCATGCATCCCATCGGGAATATCTGTATCGCCCCGTCGAAGCCTTCCTCCTTAGCCAGCACGGCGCCGCCGATGCACTCGCGCGCGTGCCCTCCGATCTCGAGCCCGAGGTAGCCCCGCGCGGCCCTGTGCGCCCCGGACGGGGTTCTGAGCGCCGACCTAAGCAGGTTGTCCACCCACCAGCCCGGGGACAGGCGCCGTTTCGTGGACACGCCGTAGTCCATCAGCCTGTCCTCGATATACAGGTTCGCGAACGGCTCGATGATCGTGTATATCTCCCCGACGATCGCGATCTTTACCGGGGCTTTCGCTCTGTCCGTCTTCACGGCGTCGAGCTTCCTGCCGTACGCGCGGATGACGCCGGCCATCTCATTGGGGCCGTTTGCCTCTTGTGCGTCGCGCCTAAACGCGTGCAGCAGGCGCCTGCATTCCCCCCGGTTCTGCTCGTACCCCGCGAGCGTATGCGCCCTGGCCTCGAGCGCGTCGATAAGTTTCATGATGCGGACCGCCCAAATAAGCGCGTTCAGCTTCTGCGCCCCCCTCTTCCCGCTGTCCCCGGCGACCCTTTTCAGGCGCCGGAGCAGCCCGCGCAGCCCGATCTCCGACGGCCTCTCGATCACGATAAAGTCCACGTCGTGGCCCAGCCTTCGGAGGATGCGCGCCTGCAGCTCGCAGTATTCCCCGAACCTGCAGGGGCCGCAGCTCCCCGTGATGACCACCGTGTCCGCCCCCCGTTCGATGCTCTGCAAATAGTTGCCCATGTTGATCTTGAAGGGCAGGCAAATCTCCTCGGGCGAGACGAGGGACCCGAGGCGCAGCGCTTCCCTGCCGCAAAAAGGCGGGATCACGTACTCCACTTCAAGCGCGTCCAGCAGCGCCTTTACCGCCAGATAGGCGTTTCCCATGTGCGGGAAGGTGAGGACCACGCGCGCGCCTCCTTTCGAGCAGGTCGGCAAACGCCTCCACCCTGGTGTCGAACCCCGTCTCCCCCGTGTGTTCGTCGATCTTGAGCAAAAGGTAGGGCACGCCGGGCGCGCCGAGCCTGATGAGTTCCGTCGTCACCGAGTCGATCCCGCACGCGAAGGAGGAGATATAGACGATCCCGTCGACGAGGCCGCACTCTGCCATGTGCACGGCGAACCCGTAGGCGTTCCTCGCAAACGTCCAGAACGGCCGCTTGCTGAGCTTTCGGACCTGGGCGTCGATCAGGCCGTCCGCGAGGTTCTCCTCGGTCACCGCGCCGATCCCCAGCCGGTTCAGCTTTTTAACGAGGTTCATGTTGACGTAGGGGTCATAGATGTTGTAGGGGTGCCCGACCAGCGCGACCCGCAGCGAAAAGCCCCTGTCGTCGATGCCGGTGCGGTGCTTTTTCTGTTTCTCCAGCGCGATCAAAAACGCCCTCTTGATGCGGGAAACGCGCTTCGTGCAGCAAAGCCCCGTCTCCCTGGCCCATCCGTAAAAACAGGCGTCGGTGTGGGCGTAAATAGGGGCCCCGGCGACGGGCGGCAGCCCCGGTATGCTGTGCCTGACCATCTCGGGCAGCCCGCAGAACTTGGGGCAGATGAACTCCCTCGCGCGCACGCGCATGAACCTGGGCACCAGCAGCAGGTCGCACCTTTCCCTCAGGGACGCCGCGTGCCCGTGGAACACCTTCACGGGAAGGCAGGCGTCGTCCACGCAGTATTGTGCGCCGAGATCGAGCGTGTCTTTGGCGGTGTCGGCGGAAACGGCGATCTCTTCGCCCAGTTCCGTAAAAAAAGTCTCGAAAAATGGATGGTATTTGTGGAAAAGCAGCCCCTTGGGTATCCCTACGGTCATACGCACCTCGCCGAAAAAGCCTTTGTCTGATTGTGCCCAATTCCGGCGGTTTAATATGCGTTGGAGTGTTGTTTAACAAAAAATATCGCTAAGCCCCGGCGGTGCATTTTTTATAACGGACCTTTGCCAAAGCTTCGGCGAATATTTTTGCCAAAACGCCGCTTTCCGGCTTGTTGTGGCCCGCGCGTTATGGTATATTTTACCTGATATAATACTTTTCGGAGGGAGTTTGGATGCCGGATAAAATAAGGGTTTGCATAGCCGACGACAATGAAGAGTTTACCGATTTTCTCTGCGGGTGCATGGCGCAGTACCCGGACATCGAGATCACGGGCACCACGAAAAACGGGATCGAGACCATGGAAACCCTCGACAGGACCAAGCCGGACCTGCTGCTTCTGGACATCGTGATGCCGGAAATGGACGGCCTGCAGGTCCTTGAAAAACTCAACGCGATGGGGGACAGGCCGCCCGTCTTCGTCCTCGCCGCCCTCGGGGACGATTTTATGATCGAACGGGCCGTGAACCTGGGCGCAGAGTATTTTTTCGTTAAGCCGGTCACGTTCGATTCCATCGTTACCCGGATTCGTTCTTATTTCGGGCGCCGCAATTGATAAGCCCCCCGACAGACCGATTCCGCCCGAAGAGCGCCGTTAACCGCGGCTACGCGCTCTATTAGGCGGAATTCTCTTATAGTAATACAGCAGGGCTATACATCCTTCTTCCCTCGTACGCCGCCGGTAGCGGGACGCCCTTCGCTTTCGCGGCCGCCGCCGCGGGGGATTTGCCCCCGTCTGACAGCGCATCCTTTGAGCGTATTCCCGGCCCCCGGCTTCCGCCCCGCTTCACGGGGAAGCATGACATGCGCGCGCATTCGTGATAGAATGACTCAAGCGTCCCGCAGGGGCGCCGCCGCCGCAGGGCAGCCGGACGTCCGGCCGAAAGGAGCGCATACAGTACCCATGAACATCGTCATCATCGACGGCCACGGAGGCCGCATGGGCAAAATGATCGTAGAACAGCTCAAAAAGCGCGATCCCGCCCTCCAACTCGCCGCCGTGGGCACCAACAGCATCGCGACGGCCACGATGGTCAAGGCCGGCGCGGACGTGGGCGCCACGGGCGAAAATCCCGTCGCCGTGGCCTGCCGCACAGCCGACATCATCGTCGGCCCGATCGGCATCGTCATCGCGGACTCCCTCCACGGCGAGATCACGGCCAGCATGGCCTGCGCCGTGGGCCGCAGCCCGGCGCTCAAGCTCCTGATCCCCGTGAACCGCTGCAACCACCAGATCGTCGGCGCAAAAGACCTTCCGATGTCGGAATACATCCGCCTGGCGGTGGACGCGGTCATCGAAGCGGTCGACAGGCACAGGAGCGTTTAAGCCGGTTTTCGTCAGCGGCACCCGGTTTTTTAGCGACGATAAGCCCGCCCCGACAACTTCCTGCAAAGCCGATGTCCGACAGAATCCTTCCCGGGCAATACAGTCATAATCAAAGCGCAGCCTGCGCTTTTAAGCTTATCCCTTCTTAGCGCGCCTCCCGTCGGCAAGCTCGGTCATCTCCCGCAGGGTGAGCCCCGCGAAGAGTTCGTCGGCATCGACGAAGATACCCCACTCGTCCTCTATCGCGCAGGCGAGGTCGATGAGCTTGAGCGAATCGCCCCCCAGCGCGGCGAAGTTGCTGTCCAAAGCGATCTCCTCCGCGGGCAGCGACAAAACGCCGCTCCAGAGCCCGGCCATCACGCCCAAGGACCCCGTCAGCCCTTTCTTTTCCCCGCCTGCAAGGTTCAGCGCCGTTTCCGCGAAGGCGCCCCGCTCCCATTGCACGGCCAGCGCGAGCCGGTCCACGCCGCCCTTGGCCGTCCGCGGCAGCCGGGGCAGCGCGACGCCCCGCGTCAGCGGGAGCCCCCACGCCTCCGACACGGCGCGTGCGGCCTCTTCCAGTTGCCCGCGCCCGGCGGCCTCGCCGAATATCACCAGCCCGCCGCCCGCCTCGACCAGCGCAAAAGCGCCCGTGCCCGCGGCTTCGCGGGCCGTGTGCTCCAGGTCGGTGCGCACGTAGTTGTTGCCGTGGAGGCAGACCACGTCCTTGTGCCGGGCAAACACCGTCAGCCAGCCGTTCCTGAAATACCCGAGGTCCCCCGTGTCCAGCCAGCCGTTTTTGTCGGGGTTTTTCGGCGCGCCCGCCGGCGGCTTCCAGTAGCCCTCCATCACGTTGGTCCCCTTCACGCGGATGACGCCGAGGTGCCCATCGGGCAGCTTCTCTCCGGCAAGGTCCCATATTTCCACGTCGTTGCAGTCGTCCAGCACGCCCAGGGCGACGCGGGAAAGGCACCGCCCCCCTTCCCCTTCGCCCATGAACCGGAGCCTGCCGCCTATGGAAACGCTGGCCGGGTCGATCCTGTGGACCCGCATGGACGAGCCGGGCGGGTTGTAGCAGATGCCCATCGTGGCCTCGCTCATGCCGTAGGCGGGAAGCAGCACGCCCTTTTTCCAGCCGAAGGGGGCCATCGCCTCCACGAAGCCTTCCAGGACGCGGGGTTTGAGGTCCTCGCCGCCGCAGAAACAGACGTACATGTTCGAAAGGTCCGTCTCCCCCTTCGCGAGGCCGGCGGCGCTGCGCGCGGCCAGGTCCAGCCCGAACAGGGAACTGCCCGTGACCGTCGCGCCAAATTCGCTCATCTTCTGCGCCCACAGGCCCGGTTGGGCCACGAACCTGCCGGTGTCCATCAGGTACTGGTCGAAATCGTTGAAGAGCGGGACGAGGTGATTGCCCACCACCCCGAAGATGTGGGAGAGCGGGAGCCAGCTCAGGTACCGCTCACGCACGCCGGGCCGCACGATGACGCTGCTGGCCAGCGCCCCCTCGTAGAGGTTGGCCCCGGTCAACACGGCGCAGCGCGGCGAAGCCGCCGTGCCCGACGTGTACTGCAGCAGCGCCGGGTCCCCGTCTTCCATCGGGTGGACGGCGCCCGCCCTTACCGCGCCCAGGCCGGGATAATAAAGGGTGTCCCGCCGGCCCTCGAACAGCCCCGGCACGTCCGTCAACAGCGCGGGCCCGTCGTGGCGTTCCCGCACCGCCGAAATGAAGTCCCGCCCCTGTTCGCCCGCCGCGGACGGCATCGAAACGGGCACGATCCCGCCGAGCCAGCACGCCCACAGGGCGGTCACGCAGGCGCGCACCCCCCTGAGCCTGAGCAGCAGGTGCCGCCCGGGAACGACGCCGCCCCGCTGGAGCGCGCCGAGGAGCGCAAGCGCCCTTTCGTACAACTGCGCGTAGGTCTCCGTCGTCTCCCCGCCTTCGGATTCGAGGCAGGTGAGGGTGGAAACGCTGTTGCTGAGCCTGTGCAGGCATTGCTGGATGTTCATATAGCGGCACCTACCCCATCATCGTATACCCGCCGTCGACCGCGATCACCTGGCCGACGATGTAGTCGCTCTCGGGAGAACAGAGGAAGGAGATCACGCCGGTGAGGTCCTCGACCCTTCCCAGCCTGCCGGCGGGCGTCTGCCGGGTCTGTTCCTTCAGGGAAATCGCCGGAAAATTCACCTTGGCCATATCGGTCTCGACGATGCCCGGCGCCACGGCGTTGACCTGGATGTTCAGCCGGGCGCACTCCCGCGCGAGCGCCTTTGTGAACGCGATGACGCCGCCCTTGGACGCCGAGTAGTGGGACAGGCCAAAACCGCCTATGCGGCCGGCTACGGAGGCCATGTTTATGATCTTGCCGCGCTTTTGCCGGGCCATGATAGGGTAGATGGCCTTGGTCGCAAGGAAGGTGCCGGTCAGGTCGATGCCGATGACCTGGTTCCAGTCTTCGAGCGTCATGTCCTCGAAAAGCTTCACGGGGAAGACCCCGGCGTTGTTGATGAGCGCGTCCACCCTGCCGTACCTGTCAATCACGGCTTCGGCCATCGCGAGCGTGTCCGCCTCCACGGAGACGTCGCACCGTATGGCCATAGAATCCCTGGTCGATAGCGTGCCGTACGCTTCCCTCGCCGTGTCGATGTTGCGCCCCAGCACCACGACGCTGGCCCCCTCGTCGCTGAGCTTCTGCGCTATGGAAAGGCCGATGCCCCGGGAAGAGCCCGTTACGACCATCACTTTCCCCTCGTGTTTCCCCGCCATGCGTCCTCCTCCTTTTTTAAGCTTCGATGATGGCGATGACCTGTCCGACTTCGATCGTGTCGCCTTCCTGAGCGAGGAACATCGCCACGGTCCCGTCGGCCGGGGCCTCGATGTACACCGCGATCTTGTCGGTGGTGGCCTCGGCTATCTCATCGCCCTCCCGCACGGCGTCGCCGACGCCCACCAGCCACTGGCGCAGCTTGATGGACTTGGCGCCTTCCGCAAACTCGGGCACGGTTATTTCGATCTTCATATCCTTTTAACCCTTTCCAGTCGGTGTATACGTTCCGGCCGGGGCCGTCTTTGGGTCCCACTCCACAGCGCTCAACCCGAACACAGATTCGAAGGCGGCAAGCCAGTCGTCCCGCACGCGCGCGTACGAAAGATCGCCCCGCCCGAGCAGTTTTAGCGACGTCACGCCCATGCCGCGAAGGCCGCAGGGCACGATGGCCGAAAAATGCTCCATGTCCGGGCGGATGTTGACCGCCAGCCCGTGCATCGTGATACCGTGGGAAACGGCGACCCCTGCGGCCGCCACTTTCAGGCCCCCGGCCCATACGCCGGTCTTGCCCTCGATGCGGCCAGCCGCAAGGCCGTATCCGGCGAGCAGGCGTATCACGGTCTCCTCAAGGGCCCTAAGGTAGTCGAGCGCGGTCGATACGTACCGCCTGAAATGCAGTATGGGCGAGATCACGATCTGGCCCAGGCCGTGGTAGGTGACGTCGCCGCCCCGTCCGACCTCCCGCACTTCGATGCCCGCGGCCTCGAGCCGTTCGGGCGTCCACAGGAGGTGTTCCTCGCGGCCGCTCCTGCCAAGGGTGATTACGGGCTGGTTCTCCTGGAACAGCACGGCGTCGCCGTGCGTTCCTTTCCAGCACCCTTCGTGAAGCCTTCGCTGCAGGGAAAACGCCTCGTCATACCCGATCAGCCCCAGATCGAGCCAGTGGATGCACTCCTTCATCAGCCTTCCCTTCCGGCCGAAAAGAGAGGGATCCCGGAACATGCCGGGATCCCTCGCATGCAGAGCCTACTTCTTCGCCAACGCCTGGAGGTCTCCGTTCAGCTGCGCGAAGATGTACACCGGCGCACAGCCCGGATAGTACGTGACGGTCTTTGCGACTTTGGCCGCTTCCTCGATCTTCGGCTTGGACGGGAACAGCTTCCAGCAGTCGCCGCAGACGAACAGGTTTTTGTCCCTGCAGATCTCCGGGTCTAAATCCGGTACGCCGCCCGCGACCACCACGACTTCGCCGTGCTTTGCGAGGAAGTCGGGCAGGTCGATGCCGGAGAGCGCGAAGGAGTCCAGCGCGCCGCGCACGTTGACGTAGCAGCCGCCGCAGGTCTGCTGGAACACGCAGGTCAGCCCGTCGTACATGCCCATCGGGTTGTCGTTCGGACGTTTGAAATGCTTCATCACGTTTGCGACCTTTTCGCCCACGACTTCGATTTTCTCAAGGTCGAGTTCGCCCTGGCCTTCGACCCCTGCGCAGCGCACGGCCGGTATCTCCATGGGCTGGAACCCCATGATCGTGGCGGTTACGGCGTCCACGGCCACGGTGTCCTGTCCGGCGAGGATCAGGTTCATCTCGATCGGCGATCCGGCGTGCGGGCCCTGGCCCTCCATGCCGATGATGCCGTCGATGATGGTCAGGTCGGCCTTGCGTATCCTGTAGAGGTCGGCCATCTTCTGGCCGAGGTCGATGCGGTGCGCGCCCTGCTGCTGGTCGCTCGGGTGCACGTTGGGGATGATGCCGTTCCAGTTCTTCAGTCCGAGCGTGACCGTGCCGGCCAGATGGACCTTCATCTTGGGCAGGTTGATGACGACGTCGGCGTCGAGGAACGGCTTGAACACGGCGGCCTTCTTGAAGATTCTGGCGCCGGGGATGTCCATTTCCACGACTTCCTCTTCGTCGAAGTAGATGACCTCGTCCACGCCGCCGAGGCGCGCGGCTTCCTCCATCCCGGACTCCGCGAAAGCGGGCTTGGCCCGCCCGACATGCATGCCCAGGGACGGGTTGTCGCCCAGTACGACCCTGGCTGCCTTGGAATTCTCTTTCACGTAGGCAACGACCGCTTCAACGGTCCGCGGGTCGACGACGGCGAAACTCTCGGGCGGGGCTTGGAATGCCAGGTTGGGTTTGATCAGCACCGTTTGGCCTTCTTTGATGATCGCGTCCAGAGAGCCGATGGATAGTTCGACGGCTTTTGCGACGGCGGCTTTGATCTTGGCCACGTCCTCTTCCTTGCGGACATACTTGCCGGCGATGAATCCGTCATTGCCTTCTGGCTTTTCACACCTGACTACTGCAACCTTGGGTTTGCTCATTGTAATGCCCCCTTAGAAATGATTTTTAGAAAGCGTTAGGGACACCAAAAGAAGTGAAGGCTTAGATGTGGGGGTCGGCCGGACCTGCCATACATAGGATGATATGTATATACAGGTGCCGGCATCCAACACTTTCCATAATTAAAATATACATTTTACGGAGTTTTATGTCAACAATTCCGTGTCGTATTCAACACATTTCTATCATGCTGTGTAGGAACGTATACTGTAAATATGCCTGAAAATGGATTTGCGCCGCCATTTGCGGGCCGCAGCTCCTCAGCTGTTTGACCGCAACAACGCACGACAAGCGGAGGGGGTGTGGGGGATGCAATCCCCCACTTTCAATCTAATCTGACGACATGTGCGTCAGATTAGATTGAAAAAATCAACGCAAACGTAGTATGCGCTGGCATGCATTAACTCCTCCTGAACACGGAAAGCGCCCGCATCAGGGGGTTCGCCTTCACCAGCCGGACGGCCCCCAGTATGCACATCTCGTGGCAGCACATGCACCCGATGCATTTTGAATAGTCGATGCGCTTCGTCTCCCGGTCGATAACCTGCATCGGGCAGCTGTCCACGCATATGCCGCAGTCTTTGCAGGCTTTAAGGTCGATCTGCGGCCGGGTCTTCATCAATCCCACGATCCTTTGAAGCGCGCCCGAACCGCCGCGGCTGAGCATCCTGGGGGGCAGCCGGAAATCCTTCAGGCTCGGCGGCGCGTCGTAGTCGCCGCATACATCGATCGCATCCAGCCGCCACTGTCCCAGGCCGCGGCGAAGCGCGGTACGGTAGATGGGCAGTTCCTGCAGCCCGAGGCCCATCATCTTTGCGGCCACCGCGTCGACCGCCAGCGCGTCGGTGCCGAGGAGCAGCTTTTTAGCGGGGAACCTTTGGCCGGTCACGGGCCCCAGTCTGTCCATCGCCGTCACCCCGTCCACGATATGGAGCCCCACGCGCACGGCCGAATGGATGTCGCACAGGACTTCGCCCAGGGCTTCGGCGGTGGGCGACGCCCTGTGGTAGAGCGCCTTTCCCAGCCCCGGCACGCAGCCGAAGAGGTTTTTCATTGCCAGCGTCACGACCGCCGCCGTGTGCGTCTTCAGCTTGGGCACGTTTATCACGAAGTCGGCGTCGAACATCGGCCGGGCGAGGTGCATCGCGCCGCCGCCGGCGGTTTTCACCTCGACGACGCCCTCCCTGTCGAAGTTCTTGACGATGGCGCCCTCTTCCTCCGCCATTTTTTCGATGCCCGAAACCTGCAGGGTCCGGCCTGTCTGCGCCCTTCCCGCGATCGCCCCGCCCGAGCTGTCGCCCACCCAGACGTTGCAGCCGCGCCCCTTCAGTATGCGGACCAGCGCCCGCACGAGTTCGCAGTGGGTCACGGCGGCCGACTCGGGGGGCATGGGCCGTATCAGGTTCAGCTTGAGCAGCACGGTAGAGCCCGGCCTTACCCACCTGTCCCAGCCGCCGAGCAGGGCGGCCCCTTCGTCGAGCTTTTTTGTCAGCAGGCAGGCGTCGTACGCCGCGCACTCCATGACCGCGACCTTGCAGCTTTTGTTCTCCATCCGCACATCTCCCTACCCTGCGTCACGGGTTATTCTACCATACGGGAGACGTTTTTTCACGGCGGCCGGCGAAGGAAAAGCCAACGCAAACGAAGCCTGCGTTGCGGTCCGGCGCCTCCCCCGTCCTACTCCGATAGCGTGACGCCTTCCTCGGCCTCCGTCACCTCCTCGACGTATCCCGGCCACGCCTCCGTTATCGCGAAGCCGCCCGGCGCCAGGTCGGGGCGCGTGTTAGGGAGCGGGGCGCGGACCAGCTTTTTCTTGATGGCTTTGGCCTCTTCGTCGTCGTACCTGCCCGGTATCACCTGAACTTCCGTCCCCGGCGCGATGTTGTAATAGACCCAGCGCGCGTCGGGCACGAGCAGGCGGATGCAGCCGTGCGAGGCGCGCGTCCCCAGGTTCCGGTACGAAGAATTGGTGTAATACTTCGCGTTCCTCGCCGAGTAGAGGATCGAATGGAAATATATGTTACGCGTAAGCTGGCTCCAGTACTGGCCGTAGACGCGGTACTTCGTGAAACAGGAAAAGCGCTTGCGGTCCGAACCCATCCTGAACGTGCCAGTGGGCGTGGGATTCCTGTAACTCCCGCTGGTACAGACCATGTACCTGACGGGCACGGTGTGTTCGCCGTTTCCGTCCCTGCCGTACACCGTGATGAACTGGTGGCAGACGTTGACGACGAGCCTGTAGGTCCCGGCTTCGGGGGGCGGGGGCGGGTCCGAATAATCCCCGTTGTCCCCGACCAGTTCTTCAAAGCGCATCACCGTCGTCGGGGCGAGCGCCTCGAAAGGGGTCTCGGTGGGAACCGGGGTCGGCGTAGGCTCCGGGGTGGGCAAAGGGGTCTGCGTTACGCCGGGCGTTTGTGTCCTTGGGTTCATGACCGCCTTGTCGCAGCCGCACAATGCGGCGGCGCAGGCAAAAATAAGAATCAGTATCGTAATGGATTTTTGTTTCACGCCCGGTCCTCCCGCTGCAACTATCGCTAAGCTCACGCTGCACAGCCCGAAAAACGCCTACACAACAGGCACGGCCGCGTATATTTCTGTTATATTCTACAAAAGGCTACAAATTCCTTCTTTCGACATTTTCTATCACAAAAAAAGCCGGTACGTGCGCTTTTTTACGGCATCGAATCTGGGGACCTCAAACCCCGGCCCTTCAACCGCAACACTCGGCAATCGGCGGTCTCCCTAATGCCCCGGCTGTTCGATGGCAAGGGGCTCGCGTTCGCGTTGGCGACAAACAAAGTTTTGCCGTCCATGCCTGCCCGCCTCTTTACCTGTTCACATCGGCGGTAGATTTTGCCATCCGGCGGTTATATAATTTGTATGATGGTTGCACAGAAGGATCGGGGGCGCGGCGGACGGCAGGTTGCCGTCCGGGGGAGATATGATGCGGGTTATCGAGCGGTACGGAAAAACCAAAGCGAACAAATGGACGGCCGCGTTACTGCTGGCGCTGCTGGTGCTTACCGTGTGCATCCTGACGGGGACACGGACGGCGCACGCGTCGTTCACCGGGATCATCAGGGTCCGCATATCGCCTTCCGGGCACGCGTCCGACATCCGGGTCATACCCCACGGGAAGTATTTCATCGCCCAGGCCAAAAGCGTACAACTCCTCGACGTCGAGTACAAGGTCCACCGTTCGGGCAGCAACGTGCAGCTCAAATCCGGCAGCACGGTGCTCTATTCCGGGCCGAAGCTTACTTTAACGCGCGCCGCCGGGAACACGGAGGAAAACTTCATCGTATTTCCCTACAGCCCGACGCATAAGACGCGCACGAACTACTACGGGAACATCGAGTTTTCGGTAAATTCGGGCCTGTGCGCGGTGAACCACGTCTACGTCGAGGACTACGTGATGGGCGTAGCCCCCTACGAGATGAGCCCGAGCTGGCCGGCGCAGGCGCTCAGGGCGCAGGCCGTCTGCGCGCGCAACTACGGCGTTCGGGCGGCGCTCGCGAGCCCCTCGGGGACCTGGCACCTCGGGGACACGGCAAGTTCGCAGGTCTACAAGGGCGTGCCGGGCGTGAGTTCGTCGGGGACCATCGACTACACCACATACAACAGAGTCAAGAGCGCCGTCGACGGCACGTCCCGCAAGGTGATGAAATTCGACGGGAACGTGTTTTCCGCGTACTACTCGGCCTGGAACGGCGGGGAAACATTGAACGTGCGCGGCTGGACGGGAAACACGTTGCCCGATTACGGGTACACGACGGTTAAGAAGGATCCGTACGACGACAAGCGCTGCAAGGACGCCTACTGGATCAGCCGCACCGTAAACAGGTACCTGAAATCGTCCGGCGACGACATCAACAAGGCCGTGCAGGACATGCTCATAAGGAAGTACAAGGCCCAGTACGACAAGGCGTCTTCTGCCGTTACCTTCAAAAGCACCTCCACCGGGATCAGGGGGAAGGACCCGTCCCACGCGTCCGAGGTCTCCATAGTGTATGAAAACTTCAAATGTCTGGCCAAATTCAAGGTTGGAGACAAAACGGAAGAAGAATGGGTCACGTTCACGGACACGGACCTCAAGCAGGCCCTTAGCATCAGTTCCCCCTACTGCGCGTTCCGTATCGCGAACCACTCGGACGGCACGACGACGCTCTACAACGTGCGCTACGGCCACGGGGTGGGGATGAGCCAGCGCGGCGCGCAGCAGATGGCCAACGAGGGAAAGAGCTACGCGGACATCCTGCGCTTCTACTACAACGGGATCACGTTCAGCACGCTTCCCGTTTCCCCGCCTTCGCTGCCCTCTCTCCCCTCCGGCGCCGCCCCGGCCGCGAAATCGGCCTCCTACAACAGCGTGCGCCTGACGTGGAAAGCCGTGACCGGGGCGGACGGGTACAGGATATATAGGAAGACGTCGTCCACTTCGTACAAGGTCGTGAAGGACGGCCTTGCGTCGACCGCCTACAAAAACGGCGGCCTGAGCACCGGGATTACCTACTACTACAAGGTCCGGCCCTACACGCTTAGGGGCTCGACCCGCGTCTACGGCAGCGCGACGAAAGCGGCAAGCGTCAGGCCGGTGCCCGCCGCGCCGACGGATTTCAAGGCCGTCTCGGCCTCCTACAACAGCGTGCGTCTGACGTGGAAAGCCGTGACCGGGGCGGACGGGTACAGGATATATAGGAAAACGTCGTCCACTTCGTACAGGGTCGTGAAGGACTCCCTTGCGTCGACCGCCTACAAAAACGGCGGCCTGAGCACCGGGACGACCTACTACTACAAGGTCCGGCCCTACACGCTCAGGGGCTCGACCCGCGTCTACGGCAAACTCACGAAAGCGGTGAGCGTCAGGCCGGTGCCCGCCGCGCCGACGGATTTCAAGGCCGTCTCGGCCTCCTACAACAGCGTGCGCCTGACATGGAAAGCCGTGCCGGGGGCGGACGGGTACAGGGTATACCGGAAGACGTCGTCCACCTCGTACAGGGTCGTGAAGGACTCCCTTGCGTCGACCGCCTACAAAAACGGCGGCCTGCGCACGGGGACGACTTATCACTACAAGGTCCGCCCCTACACGCTTAGGGGCTCGACCCGCGTCTACGGCAAACTCACGAAAGCGGCGAGCGTAAAGCCCGTGCCCGCCGCGCCAGATCCGGTCACGGCGGTGCGTACCGGTTCGACTCGTGTAAAAATAAGCTGGGCGGCGGTTTCCGGGGCCGGCGGATACGACGTATACCGCAAGCCCTCGGGCGGGTCGTATTCGCGCATATGCTCGACGGCCGATCTTTCATTCGCCGATGAAGCCGTGGAAGCTGGCGCGTCCTATTATTACCGGGTGCGGTCGTACCGTATGGCAGATACGGTGAAGGTGGCCGGGCCGTTGTCGGCCCCCGTTTCCGTGCCCTGAACCGAACAACAGCGGATCGTAACGGCCGTTTGCCGATGCTTTCAGACGTCACGCGCGCCGGGCTCCGGGTGCTCCGGGAAGCCCGGCGTTTTTGACGAAAAAGGGAAGGGCTGCCGTACGGGGAACCGGCAGGCCCCTTCAGCCGGACAGCAAAAACGGACCGTTTGAAAGGGACGTTACGCGCCGCGCTGTGCTATAATTGCTTCATAACGCGCAGGAGGTCGGCATGGAAAGAACGATAGGAGTAACTTACGCAAGAGGGTTTACGGCCGCGGGCGTCGCCTGCGGAATCAAAAAGGACGGGGCGATGGACCTCGCTGTCGTGGCCTGCCAACGCCCGGCCTCCGCTGCGGGCGTGTTCACGCGCAACAGGGTGAAGGGGCATTCGCTCCTGCTCGCGCGAAAAAACGTGCGCAACGGCCGGGCCCAAGCCGTCGTGGTCAACTCGGGCAACGCCAACGCGTGTCTGGGGAGCCGCGGCGACGAGGACGCCAGGGCGATGGCGCGGCTCGCCGCCGCGAAGCTGGGCTGCGGCGAGCGCGACGTGCTGACCGCCTCCACCGGCGTGATCGGCGTGCCGCTGCCGATGGAGCGCATCAGGGCGGGGCTTACAAAAGCAGTGCCGACCATTGGCGGGGGCGCGGACGCGGCGCGCGCCATCATGACCACCGACACCGTCCCCAAGGAAGCGGGGGCGTGCGTGTCCATCGGCGGCCGCGAGGTGCGCGTCGGCGGCATGGCCAAGGGTTCGGGGATGATCCACCCGGACATGGCGACGATGATCTGCGTGCTCACCACCGACGCGGCGATCAGGCCCAGGGCGCTCAGGCGCGCGCTCAGGTCCGCTGCCGACGCCTCGTTCAACCGCGTCTCGGTAGACGGGGACACGAGCGTGTGCGACAAGGCCGTCGTCCTCGCTTCCGGGCTCGCGGGCAACGCGCCGATAGAGGAAGGCACGGACGCCTACGCGCTGTTCGCGTGCGCGCTCGAAGACGTGTGCGTGCGCCTCGCGCGGATGCTCGCCGCCGACGGCGAGGGCGCCACGAAACTGCTGACGGTGCGGGTGCGAAACGCGCGCACGCGGCGCGACGCGCGCCGTATCGCCGGCGCGATCGCGACTTCTTCGCTGTGCAAGACGGCCGCGTTCGGCAACGACGCCAACTGGGGACGCCTGCTGACGGCGGCGGGGTACTCCAAAGCGGTGTTTGACCCGGATAAGGCGGACGTTTTCATCGGGGACGTGCAGGTCTGCAAAAACGGAGGAGGGCTTACTTTCGACGAGGAAGCGGCGCTTCGCGCGCTGAAGCGGGACGAGGTGGTCTACACCCTCGACCTGCACGACGGCGAAGCCGAAGAGACCATGTGGACCTGCGACCTTTCGACGGACTACGTGCGCATCAACGCCGAATATCGTACGTAAAGGCAGCCACCGGCCGTTTTACCGGATTCTTTTATCGGGCGCTAGTTCGGCCGCGTGAACTCCGGCGGTTTGGCGTTGTCGGCCGCGAAATACTGCCCGCCCGGGGACGAGAGGTCGAAATACAGCCGCGAGTCGTTGGTCACGGCCCAGTCCTTGAGCGAGCCGGTGTCCTTGATCCTATTGAACGCCTCACGGAAGAACGTGTTGTGCGCTTCCTCCCGGTTGAGCAGAAAGTCGATCGTCTCCCTAACGCCTTTGTCGTTGATCTGCCTGTAGAGGTACTGGTAGACGACTTTCGCGCGCTCCTCCGCGGCGATGTCGGAGAGGATGTCCGCGGCCAGGTCGCCCGTTTCCTCGATATACGCGGCCGTCCAGGGAAACCCCGACGCGTTGGTGAGGGCGGGCGTCAGCCCCGTCTGCACATGCGCCTCGATGTTCCCGGACGTCGCCTGCGCCGCTTCGAGCGTATGCCCGTTCAATAGATTTACCGTCTGGGCCACCATCTCCATGTGTCCGAGTTCTTCGCAGCCCACGTCCAAAAAAAGGTCCTTGATCTGCGGGTCGTTGACGCGGAAGCTCTGGGACAGGTACTGCATGGCGGCCTTCAGTTCCCCGTGCGGCCCGCCGAGCTGTTCCTGCATCATCGCGGCGTAGTTGGGGTTGGGCGCATCCACCTTCACTTCGCGCAGCATCTGTTTCTCGTGCTTGAACATGACAAGACTCCTTTTGGTTTTCCTGTAGTTTTCGCCATGCGCCGCTATCTTATGTAAGCAGGAACCGCGGCGCCCTGGACGATGCGGGCGCGAATCCTTATAATGAAGATGGCCCATCACCAAATTAGGAGGGGAACCCCGTGCTCAACGAACTGGAAAAACTGCATCTTAAACTGCGCTCGCTGGCCATCTTCCGAAACCTCCTCGGCGACCGGGTGCTCACGGCGCTCGATCGCGTCCTCTCCTGCGCGGACAGGCCGGCAACGGAGCAGGCCGACGCCTACTCCGCCTTCGTTTCGCGCCTTTACGCCGCCGGCGGCGACCTCGGCGCGCACGTGCTGGAACTGGTCCTTTCGGACGAAAACGCGTACGTGCGTCGGCGCGCGCAGAAACAGCCCGCCTGCCGCGTTTTGGAGGAGTGCCTGCAAAACGAGCTTAACATCCTCGAGGAAGTCTCGCGCCTGCGCCCCGTAACCGTTCAAAAGCATATCGCGTACTCGGGCTTCCTCCCCGCATGGACCGTCCGCGAGACGGATTTTAAAAAGGCCTACGCGGACAGGATGGACAGCCTCTCGATAAGGGGGTACGGCGTCTTTTCCGTATACCACGTGTTCACCCTCGAGGGCGGCGCGCCCACGCCCGTCAAGCGTCCCGACCCGGTGCGGCTCACCGACCTCAAGGGCTACGAGGACGAGCGCGAGGCCGTGATCGCGAACACGCGCGCGCTGCTCAAAGGAAGACCGGCGGCCAACGTCCTCCTTTACGGGGACGCGGGGACCGGGAAGTCCTCGACGGTCAAGGCGGTCGTCAACGCGTTCAGGGGGGAGGGCCTGCGCCTGATCGAGATCGCCATGACGCAGTTCCGGCAGATACCGGGGCTCATCGAGCGCCTGAGCGACAACCCGCTCAAGTTCATCCTGTTCATCGACGACCTCTCTTTTGCTAAGGAGACCGCCGATTTCGGCGCGCTCAAGGCCGTCCTCGAAGGCTCCGTCTCGTCAAGGGGCAAAAACCTCGCGATCTACGCCACCAGCAACCGCCGCCGGCTGGTGAAGGAGTCTTTCTCGGACAGGAGCGAAGACGTCCACCGCAGCGAGACGCTCCAGGAGCTTTCCTCCCTCTCCGAGCGTTTCGGGCTTTCCGTCCGCTTCTTCAGGCCCGACAAAGCGCAGTACCTCGATATCGTGCGCGCGCTCGGGGCCCAGTACGGGCTCGGTGTGGGGGACGCAAAGCTCGAGGCGGAGGCGGAACGCTACGCGCTGCAGCGCGGCGGAAGGTCCCCCAGGGTGGCGCGCCAGTTCGTCGAATACCTGAAAAGCACCGGCGAATGATCCCCGCCTTTCGAGCCGTTACGAAACAGACAAAAAAGCTTAAATGCAGGGGGTGTGGGGGATGCAATCCCCCGCTTTAATCCGATCTGACGACTCGTCGGAGCATACTTTGCACCGCTCATCTTCGCGCGGAGCGCAAAGGCTCGCTCGCTGCGCTCCACCCCACGCGGCAAGCCGCGCGGGGACCCCGGGCTGCTCCTCCTCTTCCCCCCAAAGCTCCGCTTTGCTGGGGCCCCCGGAGGTAAAAAAAAGATCGTTTTCACCGCACAGTAGCCCCGCCTGAACAAGCAGGCGGGGCTTTCGGTTCGCTACCCGAGCGCGGCGTTTTGTCTCCGGACGGCGCTTCGAAGCTCCCCGTACGTGCCGGACGCCAGTTCGAACACGAGGTATTCGGGCGAGACGGCGCCGATGATTTTTCGTATGCCGGGATGTACGAACGGCTTGTGCGGGTCCATCCCGCCCACGTGCCGCATGGCCGCCGTCAGCCGGGTCTCAAAGCCGGCATCGGGGTTGTACCGGGCGTTTCTTAGCGATTCTCTTACGTGTTCCTCCGTCGCCGCGCTGTTCAAATGTATCGCCCTGATGTCGCGCGCAAGGTCCCCGAGGCCGTCCAGCACGTCCAGGATGTACGCTACGGCTTCCTCTTCGGTCCGTATCCGCGCTTTTGTGTTCATCAGGTGGCCGATGTCCAGCACGAAGCCCTTATGCGGATAGTGCACGCCGTCGAGCAGCCTTTGTGCTTCTCCCCTGTTTAAAAGCGTGAGGCCGGGGAACCAGTGGTTTTCAAACAGCACCGTGTACCCGATCCTGAGGCCTTTGAGTATTTCGTTCATCATCTCGATAAAAGCGTCTATCACCTCGCCGTCGCTGCAGAGATAGTTTTTGGCGTACGCGTCTTCTATGACGCTGTGGCTGACATGGAAAACCACGTACTTAACGCCCATGTCCGAGGAATCCGCGAGATCGCGCCGGTAGTTCTCCACCAGTTCTAGCGGCGATCTCGCGTTATAGTACCTGAAACAGTTCTCCTCGGTGTCAAACTGCCGAATGAGCGCTCTTTTGTCAGATTTCCAAAAATCCAGCCACATCGGGTAGAAAATCAGGTGCCGGCCTATGACCCTGTCCTTCGGGATCGGGTTCACGCGCGGAGCCTGCCATTTCATCAGTTCCAGGCCATGCAGCCCGTTTTCTTCGAGAAAAAGCTCGATCCTGTCCGTGTCGTTTCCGAACCTGCTCAGGCTCCACGCGTCGTCGGAAATGCTTAAAAGCTTCAGCATAAAGTCGCTCCAATGCTATGATCCGTCCATATATATCTCGCGCGCTTGCGCTTCGTCCCAGCCGACGACCACGTAGTGGCCGATCTTCGTGAACTTCTTCGTCTTAGGGTTCCATTCGATGAACACCCTGTCCATGCCGTAGCCGGCGGCCGGGTTGGCGACATTGTTGTCCGGTCCGACTTTCAGGTAGTATTTGATCCTGCAGTTGTTCCAGTTGACATCAAGGTTGGGGGCGTACGCGTGGTCGCCCACCGCGTCCGGGTACACGGCGCCGGCCTCGGCCCCGTCGGACATGACCGCGATCTTCTTGATCCACACCTTCGTATGGTTCTTGCTGTGCATGGTCATCGCGATCGGTATGTCGGTCGGCAGGATGAACGAGGCCACCTCCAGCGCCGTTTCGGCGATCTCCCCGACCTCGAAGACGTCGGTCGGGCTCCAGCTGCTCGAAACGCTGCTGTAGATCCAGTAATCCGGCTCGGTGTTGAGTTCGAGGTAGGTGATGGCGCCGTCTTCGGCCATGATGTACGTATCGAGCTCGAACATCCCGTAAATGGCTTCGACTTCGTAATCCGGGTTGAAGAAGGTCCCGGGCATGGACGCGCACACGACCCAGGGCGAGACCTTCGCCTCCACGCTGGAAAGCACTTCGCCTGACGTCCCGGACGACGGCCCGAACATGATGTCGCACCGTTCTTCCAGCCCGCGTTCCAGGAACACGCCCTGGATCGCGTAGAGGCCCTGCCCGCTCGCCTGGATTCCCGCTTCCATCGAAGGGGCGCCGATCGGGACGTCCAGGCTGTAGCTCCCGCCGGCCCCGGTGGTGGTGGAAACAATCACCGATTTGTCGGGCCGCACGGCGTCGACCTTCATCCCCGAAAGCGGCTTGTCGTCCCGGCCATACACGCAGCCATAGACGTAGGCCAGGTTCGTCGCGGGCATCGTTACGTTTTTGGTCAGCGGGACGCCGCCCCGAGCGTGACGTTTTCGTCCTTTCGCTCGTACCCGGACTTGCGGTACTGGATCGTATACGACCCGGCGGGCAGTTTCAGCGTATAGTTCCCGCTTGCGTCCGTCGTTGTCTGATGGTCCTTGCCTTCCGTCCGCACGCTCACGCCGGACAGCCCGCCGCCGCCCGGCGCCGTGACCCGGCCCGTCACCCGCGCCTTGTTGTCGAGGCTGATATGAGCGTAGTCCTCCAGGTTGCTTTCGTAGAGGGTCTCGTCGTAGGTCCTGCCCTGGTTGTACCCCGCTTTATCGGCCACCGCCTCATACGGGCCGAACGGTACGTTGAAGAACGAGCAGCGGCCATGCGCGTCGGTCGTCGCGCTGCAGGTCTGGCCTTTCGCATTTATGCTCACCGCGGCGCCTTCCACGTCGTTCGACTCCGAATCCCTCACGGTGACGTAGACCCTCCCTTTTTTGGAGGGGATCAGTACGGAAAGCGGCACCTGCCCGGCCGTGTTGTTGTTTTCGTCGCTCTCCGACACCTGGCTGTCCGGGTCCACCCGCACGGAGAGGTTCAGCGTGCCTTTCCCCACCGCCGGGCTCCCGTAGCCGCTCATGCCCGTGATCTGCGCGTCCTGCTGCGTATCGTCGGTCATCTGCGGCACGTCGTAGTCAAGGCTCACCTTCGCGGCGCCGTACGCAGACAGGTCTACGGTACTGCTCCCCACCACCGCGCCGTCGATGACGAAGTCCGCCTTCACGCCTTGCACGGCCACCGGGCCCTTGTTATAGACTACCGCCGTCAGCCTGGCCTTTCCCCCCGAAAAGATATGGTGCGTGTCGGTGGGGGTCGCGGCCGCGTCTCCCGCCGTCAGGTCCGGGCGGGCGAGCGGCAGCGTGAGCGTCGCGGAATTGTCGGACGCATCGTCCCCGGAGAGCTTGTGGTCGGGGTCGATGGTGACGGTGAACTGCGGGTCGGTCGTCAGGCCGTCGGGCACCGTCCACATCTCGTACGCCACGTAATACTGTCCCCCGAGGATGGGCTGCATTCGGGTGTTTTTCGGATCGAGCACCTCCCCGTTCACGGCGAAGGTCCTGTCGCAGTACGCGGATTTGTTAGCCGCGCCGTTGTGTATGGCCGCCATGAGCTGTACCTTCTGCCCGGGCACGATCGCCGCCGGCGAGAACCACAGCCCGCTTTCGTCCACGGACAAACCGGGCGTATCCGAACCTTCCGGCGTCACGGGGATCGTGGCCGACGCGAGGTTGTTGCCCTCTTCCGGCTCGTCGAACAGGTTGGGGGCGTCCACGTACACCTTCACGTCAAGCGGCCCGTCGTGGCCCTTTGGCACCCTGTAGACGTAGGCCGCGTCGCCCATGTAGGGCACCGTGCCCGACGGCGGGTCGACCTTGACCGGGTCGGACGGCTGGCCGTTGACCACGAACACCACGCGCAGGGTTTGGGAGGTATAGCCGAAGGTGATGTTGCTGTCGGCGTGGACCCGGCAGCGGATCCCCACGCCCTGCCCGGGAATGATCCGGCTGGAGTTCCACGAGATATCCTGGTCGTGGAGCGAGTATGCGAACCGTTCGACAGGCACTTTCAGGCGCGCGCTCCCGCCGTTTGCCAGCACGACGCGGCAGTCCAGCTCGTCCGTCCTGTCCCAGGATACATAGAAATACTCGGTCCTATACGACTCCGAACCGCTGACCGCGTACGGCTTTTCGGCTATCAGGCTGCCGTCTACGTAATAGCGAGCGCGGGTACGGCCGCTTTTATCGCCTTTGAGTTTGATCTTCAGGCGCAGAAATGTCCCCGGCTTCGCGACGCCTTCGCCGGCGTCGCTGGAGGCTTCGAACGCGGTGATTTCCGCGTCTGCGTATGTGATGCCCGTCTCCGGGTCTTCCCCCTTTACGACGGTCTGCATCCTGGCGCTGTCGTTCCCGCCGTTCGCGTCTTCATGCAGGGCGTCGGGCTCCACCCTCGCCTCGAAGACAAGGGGCGTTTGCCCGTCCTCGTCCAGCCCTGCGTACTTGTCCAGCGGGAGCGAGTGGTTCGCGCTGACGGTGGTTTTTCCGGCGGGCTTTTCCATGTGGAAGGGCACGCAGTCCACCTGCTCTCCGTCCAGCAAAAACCTCACCTTTCCTCCCGCGGCCGTACCGTCCGTGTGCTTGGTGACCCTGGCCGTGAGGATCACCTTGCGGCCCGCCTTCACGTAGTTCCGGCTGCCGCCCTGGTTCATGCAGGTAAGGTCCGAATCCGACAGCGAAAAATCGACGGGCGCCTTGCTCAAAGTGGGGGCCGGCGTGGCGTCCTGCGTGGTCGCGGCCGGCTGCGAGCACCCGTACAGGACCAGTCCCGGCAGCAGGCAGAAAAGAAGCAGCGCCGCAGCGGTTCGTCTCATGGTATCCCTCCTTACTTGAAAACAGCGGATTGCACCGGCAGGCCCGGGCGTACGGGCCGTTCGGGCGGTCCGGCAAACCGCGCGCGCCGTTCGGCCGGCTGCGCACCGGCGGCGGTCCGGGCCCGTACAGGGTCTTTGACGGGACCCTCCTGGGTCCGTTGCCGGGAGTACGGGTACTGTTAGCGAAGGACTTTAAAATGATGGTTAAGCTGAGAGGCTTCCCCGCCGTTGAAATGCAGGATACAAAGATGCGTTCGGCCGCTTTGCGGCCCAGGTTGTGTTACAGCCTTTGTGAGCGCTTTATCGTCCGGGTCGGGTACGAAAAAGAACCTCGGGTGGGGTTTGGCTGCACGGGCCCGCCGTGTATCGCGACGCCCTTCTCCTTTTATGATTCCATCATCCCGTCGAGGCCGGGCCCGACGGTCTTTCGGCAGAATCTCAGGGATTCGTCCGTATCGTTCACGCCGATTCGCGCACGCTTAGGGGGTTCTATAGTAGTCATGCGGCAGGGTTTTAACGGGAATTGTTCGGCGAGGCGGGCGCGTTTTTTCCGCCTATACCTCGAGGATTCCCCTCGGGCCCCCGGTCAGGCACCTGCCGCCTTCATCGGCGACGACGTACGTCTCCTCGACGCCGACGGTCCCCGCTCCCGTAACGCCCGTCTTGGGTTCGAGGGCGACCACCATGCCCTTTTCCAAAGGCGCGTCGAACCCTCTTGCGATCACCGGATACTCGTCCACATACAGGCCGATGCCGTGCCCCAGGAAATGCGCCCGCCGGTTCCCGTAGCCCATGAAGTTCTCCATCAGTTCCTCGCTGATGCCCGAAACGACGGAATCATAGACCTCTGAGGGTATCGCGCCCGGCCGGAGCATGTCCGCGGTCCGCCCCTGCACGCGCATGCATTCCTCGTGCATCCGCACAGCCTTTTCGTCCGGCCTGCCCCCGAAAGAATACACCTGCGTCTTGTCGGTGTGGTAGCCGAGGTACCCGAACGCCATGTCCACGAACACGAGGTCGCCTTTCTTCAACAGGCAGTCATTACTGCCCATGAAAGGGACCGCGGGGGCCATCCCCCGCATCCCGCCCGGCCCGTCGAAGCTGGTGGGGGCCAAAGTGGATTCGCCAAAGCCCATCACCCCGATCGGCATCGCGCTCTGGAAGCCCGAAAATCGGATGAGGCCCTGGTGCCCGAGCCGGACCATTTCCCGGTACAGATCGGCCATGAACTGCGCCTCGCTCATGCCTTCCCTGAGCAGGCCGGGGACGATCTCGGTGAGTATGGCGTTATGCCTCTTGCCGGCCTCCTCGAAAAAGCTGAGTTCGTAGTCGCTCTTGACGGACCGGAGCCAGTCCACGACCGCGTCGAGCGGGAGGACGTTTGCGAAGCGGAAATATTTTTTGAGCCGCTCCATCATGGCGATCGGGACGCATTCCGTATCCACGAACGTATTCCCCAGATCGGGGGACAGCGCCCCGAGGATGTCCCGGTAGCTGCGCATCGGGCGTATGTCCCCGAAGGGGGATTCGGCCACAGCCCTCTCGTAGCTCCTGCGCACGAAGAGGCATGCGCCGCCGTTTCTCCTTATTACGAGCAGTCCGTCCTGCATGGTGCCCGTGAAATAATACTGGTTGATCCGGTTGGCCACCAGCGCGGTATCCCATCCGGGATCAATAGCGTCCAGCGCTTCATACAACGCCGCGACGCGCCTGTCCGATTCGTCTTTAATTAGCCTGTGATCCATATGCTGCATGTTTCTCCGTTGTCTTTTGTCAGTTCCGCGTACATTCTATCACAACCTTGTTTGTAAGAAAAGCTTCCGTCCGGAACGGACCGTTTGGCTATTACCCGGCGCAATAATTCGAAGGCTTAGCGGGGATTGGGATATATTGCCATATTTTGGAATTTATAATAGAATAAAATACGGGGTGCTGTTCGATGGCGAGAGCTTTGGATACGCGGAAGCTGCCCACGGGGATCGCGGGGCTGGACGAGATACTGCTGGGCGGGCTTCTGCCCGGCAGTTGCTGCATGCTCCGGGGCGGGCCGGGCACGGGCAAGACGACGATCGGGGTGCAGTTCCTCGCGGAGGGCGCGAAGTCGGGGGAGCGCGTTCTGTTCATCACGCTCGAGGAAAACGAGGCTCAGATACGCAAAACCGCGGAAAACCTGGGCCTCGACGTTTCGGGGGTCTCTTTTTTAGACCTCAGCCCGACCTCGGATTTCTTTACGGAGGCGCAGAGTTACGACATCTTCTCCACAGCGGAAGTGGAAAAGGAACCGATCACGCAGCGCATCGTCGAGGAAGTCGGGCGGGTAAGGCCCAAACGCGTCTTCGTCGACCCGCTGACCCAGTTCAGGTACCTTTCGGCGGACAGTTTCCAGTTCCACCGGGAGGTGCTGTCCTTCCTCCGCTTCCTCACCGACAGCGGCGCCACCGTGATGCTCACCTCGGAGAGCAGCCCGGAAGCGCCGGACAGCGACGTCCAGTTCCTCGTGCACGCGGTGATCCAGCTCGAAAGCGAACGCGGCGCACGCTCGCTTTCGGTCATAAAGTACCGCAATTCCGACTTTTCCCCCGGGTCCCACGCCTACAGGCTTTCGGAGCGGGGCGCCGTCGTGTACCCGAGGCTGGACCCGAAGAAATACGGCCGTCCCTTCGAAACGAAGGCGCTCACATCGGGGATACGCGAGATCGACAATCTGTTGGGCGGCGGGATCGAATCCGGAACCGTCAGCATGATCTCCGGTCCGCCCGGGGTCGGCAAAACCACGCTGGGCATGCAGATCGCCGCCGCCGGCGCGTCGCGGGGCGAAAAAGCCGTCGTCTTCTCTTTTGAAGAGAAACCGGAGATGATCCTCGCGCGGTGTGACAGCGTGAACATACGGGCCCGGTACAGGGCGGACGCGCTGTCGGTGCACAGCATCGAGCCCATGTCCTATATGGCGGAACAGTTTGCGCTGCTGGTGCGCAACATGGTCGAGAAAGAAGGCGTGAAGCTGGTCATGCTGGACAGCGCCAGAGGCTACGGCATAGCGATGAAAAACGAAAATCCCGACGCACACCTCTACATGCTGTGCAAATATCTGAGGAACATGGGCGTGACCGTGCTTTTAACGGTCGAACTCAACAGCATCACGGGGAATTTCAGGGTCACCGAGAACGGGATCAGCTACCTTGCGGACAACATCGTATTCATACGTTATCTGGAAATGCAGGGGGAGATGAAAAAGGCCATCGGCGTGCTCAAGAAGAGGCGGAGCGACTTCGAAAAGACGCTTCGGGAATTCAAAATCACCTCCGGCGGCCTGAAAATCGGTGAGCCGCTGACCAAACTTCGCGGGATACTCCGCGGTTAACCGCAATGGGTGTGAGATATGAATAAGCGTTACTGTGTGCTCACGGTCGAATCGGAATCCGGGAACTTCCGGGTGCTTTCCCGTTTCCTCGAAAAACTTGGCGTCGAGGCGCTCAGGGTGCGCGGGCTCGACGAAATCCGGGCGGCGCTGGATTCGGGCAGGCCGGTGTTCGCGGCCATCATCGACGTCAGGGGGCAGGGGGCCGAGGTCCGGGATTACTGTAGATTGCTTAACGAAAAAGGCGTCCCGGCGCTCGTCATATCCCCCGGCGAAAGCTTTAAAGGGTCTCGGCCGGGTTACGGGTACGGCGCGAAATGGGTGTTTAAAAAACCGGTCATCATGCGGGAACTGGCCGACTGCATCCGCACGTGCCTGCCCCATGAAGCACGGTAACAGGGTGTGTGGCTTTGGAAACGATACTCATCGCCCTGGAAAACAGGACAAATTCAAGGCTGATCGCCGATCTGCTCAGGAAACAGTATTCGGTCCACCGTTACATGGGAGAGAAGCGCATCCCGCCACTGTACGACCTGATTATAACGGACGGGTTCACGCTGTCTTTTTTCAGGGAAAAGCATATCCCGCTCAAAAACGACAAGGAGTATCTTTTTCGTCCCGTGCTCCTCGTCACCCCCAAAAAAGACGTCAACCTCATCACGGGCCAGGTCTGGCAGGACATCGACGAGGTCATCACGGCCCCCATCTCCAAGATGGAACTGCTCGTTCGGGTGGAAACGCTCCTTTATTACCGCCGCAAGTCGGTCCGGCTGAAGGAAAAGAGCGCGCTTCTGGCCCTGGACATCGGGCGGCTCAGGGACGAGACCGAGATGCTCGTCGATTCGTTCGCCAACATCTCGCACGAACTGCGCACGCCGCTGACCGTCATGCTCGCCGGCATCGAGTCCATGACCGCGCAGCTGACGAAAGGAGGTCTCAGTCCCGAGGAATCGCTTCACTCCCTGAGGATCATGAAGCACAACAGCCTGAGGCTTTTGCGGATCATCACCAACCTTCTGGACATCATTAGGATCGACGCCGGCGGCATGTCGCTGTTCCTGAGGAACCTCGACCTGAAAGCAACCCTCTCCCGGATCGTAGAGTCCGTCGGGGACTACGCCCGGCTCAAACAGATCGATCTCTCCTTCGCTTCCAGCGCCAAACGCAGCGTGATCGCCGTGGACGAGGACAAGTTCGACCGCATCATGCTCAACCTGCTTTCCAACGCGATTAAATTCACCGGCGCGGGCGGCAAAATCCAGCTTTGCCTGCAGGACGGGCGCGACGGCGAAACCGTCGTCATCGCGGTCGAGGACGACGGGCCGGGCATCCCCCCCGAAATACAGGGCATCATATTTGAACGTTTCCGCCAGGGGGACGCGGCGTCCAAAACAGGCGCCGGGGGCTGCGGTCTCGGCCTGTCGCTGGTCAATTCGCTCGTCGAACTGCATGGCGGCCGCGTATTTTTGGAGAGCGCGCCCGGCAAGGGCAGCACGTTCTTCATCGAACTGCCGGTAAAAACGCTGGCCGCCGAGGGGCCGCAGAGGGAAGGCGCCGGCCTTGAAAGCCAGATCGACCTGGAACTGTCGGACCTCCGGCCAAAGGACGCAAAAGCGCCTCCGGCATAAACTCCCTCGGAGCAAACTACGCTTCACTCATAATCCCCTTTGCGCTTCGCGCTTCGGGGATTATTCGTACCGCTCCGTTGCTCCTCCTCTCCCCCGCAAAGCTGCGCTTTGCGGGGGTTGTTCGGGAAGGGCTTCGTGGGCGCTGTTCCGGGAAAGGCTTTGCAGGTGTTGTCCGGACGAGGCTTCCTCGTCGGCCATACAGTAGCGGGGACTGCAACAGCATTTCACCGTTTTTCCTTTTATCCTGCAAACGCAGGCACCCATGACGCGTATTCGATTATACCGCATCTTTCCACGGATCATCGGGCCGCGCAAAGGTCTTTTATGAAACAAACAAACCCCGTGCGGCTTAAGACAGGTCGTCACGGCGCGAACCGGCGGCTTGCGCCGCTTTTTACCGCGAAATAAGGCAGAGGGATTCGCGGCTGTAAACTTCTTTGGCGGATTTTAGCAAACGGCCGGGAGGAAACCTGCGAACGCGAACGATAAGGCACCGCGCATATTTCGGCCGAATACAACCATAATAAGGGCGTGGCCGGCCGGCGATGCAAATACCTCTTCAGGGCCCGACGAATCCCGTCCCCAGGCATCGCGGCCGGCCCGGAATCCACTTAGATGCGAAGGTGCGCCCCATGCCAAGGAAACCGAAACCCTCCTGCTGCGACGAGACGCAGGACGCGTTCGACAGGAAATCGAAGCTCACGTCGGCGACGGACTGCACAGGGCTGGTCCCGAGCGGCGTCCAGGACGACTCCCAGTCGGAATCCTACCACGACCTGTACGACATCCACCAGCAAAAGCCCCACCGCCATACGTAAAGCGTTATCCGTTGGCGCGTACCGCTGACGCGACATGCTTCCTTTCTCTTCCGCCCGCACCGCCCGTTTGCGGCCAGCGGGCGGTTTTTTCTTCCTCTTTTTTCGTCTGGCGAAGGCATCCTGGCGAATAGACATGTAGCGGAATCGTTTTTTAAAGGGGTGGCCGAAAATGGAAGGGTACCTGCGCCTTATTAAAAAGATCGCCCGCAAACGGCGCGAACTGGACCTTCTATTGGAACGCCTCAAAACGGTCTGCCCGCACCGGAAAATCGAAAAGAACAGTTACATCGAGGACAACGGGACGCAGGAGCGGACGCGGATGGTCGTGTTCCGCTGCGCGGCCTGCGGACGGTACGCGAGAATGACCGAGGAGGAATTCGACGCGTCAGGCGGCAACCCGTTCAAAACCCCCGGATAGGGCGCGGCCGGGGGCCTGCTGGTCGCCGCGGGGATGTTTGCCGCCGGCCGCGCGGCTTCTCCCGGGAAACCCCCTTCATTATCGGGCCGGAGTTTGGGCAAGCTATGGAAAAACAGCGAAGGGGTTTTTCGCGATGCAAACCGTATGGAAGGGCGCGATCAGCTTCGGGCTGCTGAACGTGCCGGTGAAAATGGGGGCCGCCACGCGCCGGGAGAACGTGGCCTTCAGGCAGCTGCACAAGGCCTGCAACACCCCCATAAACCAAAAGAGGTTCTGCGGCAAATGCGGCGTCGAGGTCCCGTATGAGGACATCGTGCGCGGGTACGAATACGAGCCCGGCAAATTCGTCATCCTCACCGACGAGGAGATCGAGGCCGTGCCAATCAAAACTGCGCGGTATATCGATATCGTCGACTTCATCCGCCTTGCCGAGGTGGACCCGGTCTACTACGACAAGACCTACTACCTCTGGCCGGAAAAAGGCGGCGAGAAGCCGTACCTCATCCTTAGAAACGCGATGCGCGAGTCGGGGCGGGCCGCGGTCGCGCGGGTCACGATGCGCCAGAAGGAGCACCTTTGCCTCGTACGGCTGGTCGGCGAAACGCTTTCCCTCGAGACGATGTTCTTCCCCGACGAGATACGGTCGACCGACGAACTGCACATCGGCCAGCTCGAGGCGTCGGTGGAGATCAGGCAGGAGGAGACGGACATGGCGGCAAAGCTGGTCGACAACCTGACCGCGCCTTTCGAGCCCGGGAAATACCACGACCGCTACCGCGAGGAACTCTTAAAACTCATACGCGCAAAGATCGAAGGCCGGGAGATCGTGGAGGCCGAGCCCGTCCCCGCGCCCTCGGGCAACGTCGTCGACCTGATTGAGCGCCTCAGGCAGAGCGTCGAGGCCACCGCGAAAAAAGAGAAGAAAACCTCAAAAAAACCGGCCCCGAAGAAGAAAAAAACCGCAGCCCGCTAGTCGGAGCAAACTACGCTTCCTCGTCGGAGCAAACTACGCTTCCTCGTCGGAGCAAACTACGCTTCGCTCATAATCCCCTTTGCGCTTCGCGCTTCGGGAATTCTTCGCACCGCTCCGTTGCTCCTCCTCTTCCCCCGCAAAGCTGCGCTTTGCGGGGGGTTGTTTGGGTAAGGCTCCGTGGGTTTCTTTTTCAGCGGGGCTTCGCGGGTGCTGTTTCAGGCGGGGCTTCGCGGGTGCTGTTCGGGAAAGGCTCAGCGGGTACTGTTTCGGGCAGGGCTTCGCGGGTGCTGTTCGAGCTCGTCGGAGCTAACTTCGCACCGCTCCGTTGCTCCTCCTCTTCCCCCGCAAAGCTGCGCTTTGCGGGGGGTTGTTTGGGTAAGGCTCCGTGGGTTCTTTTTCAGCGGGGCTTCGTGAGTGCTGTTTCAGGCGGGGCTTTGTCGGGAATTTCTCAGGAAAGCTTCGCAAGTGTTGTTTGAGCTAAGCTTCGCAGGGATTTTGTTCGGGAAGGGCTTCGCGGGTATTTTTCGGGGCTCCAAATAGCAGAACTGCCTATGGAGCAAACTTTATTTCGCTCCCTCGACGGCGGCATGCGCGTCAGGCCGGGGAAGATAACCCGGCGCAAACGGAGCCTTGGCCGCTATACGTCCGGCAAAATCTGGCGCATCTCGTACACGGGCGCGAAGAGGTCCCCCTTTTTTTCCAGCCGCTCCCCGATGTTGCGCATCGTAAAGTCCCCGGGCGAAACGCCTTTCTCGAGTTCGTACCATGTGACCGGCGCGGATACGGTCGCCGCGGGCGTGGCGCGCACGCTGTACGGCGAGGGCAGGGTCTTCCCCCTGGCGTTCTGCACCGCGTCGAGGTACACCCTGTCGCCGCGCTTGACGATCGTTCGCTCCAGTGTGTAGCGGTCCGGATACGCCTTGACGACCGCTGCGCACACCGACTTGAGGAAGGCGCGCACCTTTGCATAAGGGACCGGCGCGATGGGAATAACGACGTGCACGCCCGTCGCCCCCGACAGCTTCGGGAAGGAGGCCAGCGCGTACTCCCTGAGCGCCACCCTGATAAGCAGCGCCGCCTCCGCCGCCTGCGCGTACCCCGTGTTCCCCGACGGGTCGATGTCGAACACCGCTATGTCGGGGCTATCGAGGTCGGGAAGGCGCGAAAACCAGGTATGCATCTCGATGCAGGCGCGGTTGGCCATGTAAAGCAGGCTGGGCAGGTCGTTTACCAGGCACCATTCGACCGTTTTATGCTCCGACGGTATAGGCGCGCTTTTGAGCCAGTCGGGCGCTTCGTCGGGGCGCTGTTTCTGGTAGAAGCTCTTCCCGTCCACGCCGTCCGGGAAATGGAGCATGGAAAACGGGCGCCCCCTCGTATACGGGAGGACGTAGGACGCCATCTTCATGTAGTATTCGATGAGTTCCGCCTTCGTCCCGTTTATCGCGGGGAAGAGGACCTTTTCGAGGTTGGTGAGCACGACTTTTCTGCCGTCCACCTCGAAAACGTTTTTCGTCTTCATTCCAAACCTCCCGTGAACGCGACGACCGAGGGGTTTCTAAGGCTCCCGTTCGGGCTGTATTCCAGGAACCGCACGCGCAGCGATAGCAGGGGTTTTACCCATCGGGCACCCGGGGATAGCGGCGGGTTCACGAACGGGCAGGGCCCAGCCAATCTATCGCAGTGTTCCTGCAGCAGGCGCCACTGCCTCTGCGTCACGCCGGAAGCGACGCTGCCCACATAACGAAGGCCGCCTTCCTCCATCGTCCCGACCAGCAGCGAACGGATGCGCCCGGCTTCGTCGCTCAGATAGCCGCCCGCCCACACCGTTATCTCGCGCCAGTGCTTGATCTTCTGCCAGAGCATCGTCTTCTTCCCGACCAGATACGGGCTGTCCCTGCGCTTGGCGACGATCCCTTCCAGGCCTTCCGCCCCCACGGCCGCAAACAGCGCTCTCCCGCTTCCCTCCACGCTGTCCACCGCCTGCACGCCCTTTGGCAAAGGCAGGGTCCTCAGCCTTTCCTGCCTCTTGGCGAGCGGCGCGTCGAGCAGCGAGACGCCTTCGAGCCACAGGAGGTCGAACGCCATATACGACGCGGGCAGCGTATGCGCGAGCGTCCCGGCCTTCGCGGCGGACTTGACGAGGTCGCGCCGGAGCACGAGCGGAAAGCTCGGCTTCCCGTCCGCCCCCGTCGCGATAATCTCGCCGTCGATAACTGTCCCCGGAGGGAGGAAGGCGAGCGCCGCCATAAGGTCGGGGTACTGCCGCGTGCGCTCGTTTAAACGGCGGTTGAACAGGCGCAAGGCTCCGTCCGGGTAACGGTAGGCTAGGCAGCGCACGCCGTCCCATTTGACCTGGAACAAGAAATCCGGCGAATCGAAAGCGTCTTGTACGGCTGTCGGCTCCATGGGGAGCACCGGCCAGCGTCCGTCCGCGTTTTCCACGGGCGCGCTCCTTAAATGTTTATCTTCCCTAGCTTCCCCGTCGGCCGCCGTCAATATCCCGATTTAAACAGTGTTTAGGCCGGCACGCGGCCGGCCTTACGGTATATTCGTTGTTTTATACTATGATTTAAACTTTGTTTATCTTCACTTACGATAGCTTTCACGCGTCCCCGTCGGAGTAACCTCCGATCTACTCCGCACGGGGGCCTCGGATTGCTCCCCCTCTTCCCCGAAAGCTGCGCTTTGCGGGGATTGTCCGGCGGGGCTTCGCTTGAATCAGCTCCGGCCGCGCTTCGCGGGAAATTCCTTGGGTAATGGTATACGGGCTCCCCCTCACTCCACGATCTCCTTCACGCGCCCCACGACGCCGCCCGCCAGGCGGACCTTGATCCCGTGCGGGTGCGTCGCGCTCCTCGTGAGTACGGCCTCGACGATTCCCTCCGTGAGCCTGCCCGTCGGCTGGTCCCGTTTCTGCACCACGCGCACGCGCAGGCCCGGCCGTATGTATTCGCGCTTTTTGCCGTCCATGTCCCCGGCTCCTTCCCTTTTTTTGACGGACGCACCGCCGAAAAATGTACATTTATGCATTTCGGTAACCCGGGCGGGAGCTTCGTCCGCCGTAAAAACCAGCGCAAACGATGTTTGCGCTGAAATGGCGCCGAAAACCGCCGTTTCTGGGCCGTTTTCGGCGCTCAAAACGAGGGTATCCCCGGCGCGTGCCTCCCAAAATCGCAATGCGGCGCTTCCAGCCCCTCGGGGATCCGTTTTTTGAACCTTGGCGAACCGTTCCACCGGGGGGTTTGGAGGATCGCAATCCCCCAAATTTCAATCCGCTCCTGGCGACATGTACACCGATTCGGCACAGAAATGCCGCCAGGAGCGGCATTTCAACCTGCCTAAAAACCGATGCAAACCGTAGGTTTGCACCGCAGCCTGCGGCCTATACCGAAAGCACCTTGACGCCTTGCTTGAGATACTCGGTCAGGGGGATGCCCATCTTGACCATTTCGATGCCCAGCCGCTCGAGGTCCTCCACGACCCCGTAATACTCCGCGCAGCGCACGCAGGCCCGCAGTTCGACGCCCGCGTCCTTCATCTTCCGCACGTAATCCTGCAACTCGGCGTCCTCGCTGAGGAGTTTTGCGGAAGGCCCCCACACCACCAGCGTGACGTCCTTCCACCAGCCCCTATCCTTGGCGTTGAACCCGTAGAGGAAGACCAGGTTGATGGCGGTCTCCCTGTCCCCGCTCGTCCAGAGGATTACGATCTTGTCTTCGTTCATTTTCCGTCCTCCCTTTTTAGCGTCACAGCGCTGCCTTGTATATGTTGAACACGTCCTGCCGGTCAAGCGGCTTGAAGCCCCTGATTGTCTTCCTGGCGACGACGCGCTCCGCCATCTTGCCGAACTTCTCGTCCCCTATCCCCAATTCGCCGAGCCTCCCCGGGAGGCCGAGCGCCGAGGTGAAAAACTCCCGCGTCTTTTCGATGGCCGCGCGCGCGAGGGCGTACGGGTCGCCGCCGGGCCCGAGGCCCCATACGTTGACCCCGTACTGCGCGAACTTGTCCACCGTGTCCGCGTTCAAAGCGTACTCCATCCAGACGGGCGTAAGGACGGCGAGGCCGGCGCCGTGCGTGACGTCGTAGAACGCGCTCAGCTCGTGCTCGATCGTATGGACGCTCCAGCTGGCCTCCTTGCCGTACCCGAGCAGTCCGTTGATCGCGAGGCTCGAGGCCCACATCAGGTTCGCCCTCGCCTCGTAGTTTTCGGGCTCGTCCAGCGCGACCGGGCCGTAGCGGATACAGGTCTTGAGCAGCGCCTCGGCCAGCCTGTCCTGCAAAAAAGCCCCCTTGGTGGCGCTGAAATACGACTCGAACACGTGGCTCATGATGTCGGCCGTGCCCGCCGCCGTCTGGTCCCGCGGGACCGAGAACGTGTAGGCCGGGTCCATGATGGAGAACTTGGGGAACATGCCCCTGTGCGACGTCGAGAGCTTCTGCTTCGTCTCCTCGTTGGATATGACCGCGATCGCGTCCATCTCCGATCCCGTCGCTGCGATGGTGGGGATGCACGCTATCGGGAGGACGTTTTTGATCTTCTTCCTGTCCAGCACGATCTCCCACGGGTCCCCGTCGTAATTTACCGCGGCGCCGATCGCCTTCGCCGTGTCGATCGTGCTCCCGCCCCCGACCGCGAGGAGCAATTCTACCCCGTGCGCCCTGCATATGTCCACGCCTTCGCGCACCTTGGATATCCGAGGGTTGGGCCGCACGCCGCCCAGCTCCAGAAACGCTATGCCGTTTTCTTCGAGGATGCCCGTCACGCTCTCGTACAGGCCGGATCGCCTGATGCTGCCCCCACCGTATATAAGCAGCGCCTTGGAACCGTACCGCTTCGCCTGCGGGCCCAGCACATCGATCCTGCCTTTCCCGAAAAATATCTCGGTGGGTATCGCGTAGTTAAAATTCAGCACGTTGCCTCTCTCCTTTTGCAAACCAGGATGCCGTTGTTGTGTCTATCTTGTCCGAACATCGCCCGAAACGTTATCAACGCGGCGGGATTCGGGCAAAATGCCGCGCGGCGCCGTTACGGGCGTACTTCAAACTCCTGGATCCGGCCTTTTCGGTCGGAACGGATCGAAGCGAGGAAAACGTGCTCCCGGCTCAGTACGAGGGGCGTGATGCGCACGAAATACTCGCTGATGCCCTCCTTGCAGACGCTATCCTCGATGTCGCACCATTCCAGCGCCCCTTCCGCGCTGGCGGCGACCTCCCCGGTAAAGCTGTCCGAAAGGAAGTAATAGGCGGTCACCTCGAAGGCGTAGCCCTCCGCGAACTGGCTCACTATGCCCTTGAGGCGCAGGGACTCCACCGTGAGCCCCGTCTCTTCGAACACTTCGCGTTTACAGGCGGCGTAAAGGTCCTCGCCCGGTTCCTTTTTGCCGCCTACGATGGTGTACTGCCGGTAGGCCGGTGGTTTTTCGCGCTTAATCAGCAGGACTTTTCCATCTTTGACGAGATAGCAGAACACGACCGCGACGTTATAGGCGTAATCTTTCATGACAGGCCTTCTTTCATGTCTATGTTTACATATTCCGTTTAGCGGAATGACCGGCCGTTATAATAAAAGCCGCTGGCCCGGTTCGGTCAGGGCGAGGACTTCGTATGCGGCATCCCCGGCCCTTTCCGTCAGCCGCTTTGCGACAGGCCGCAGCATGAACGCATCGTCTCCGGCGAACGGGATGTGATACAATACGGTCTTTTCCGGGCGGACGACCGTATCGAGTATCGCCCTGCCCCTTCTGTCCTGGTAAAAAAGCGGGTTGACCAACGCCGCGCAGATTCTTCGCCCGCGAAGCGCCCGGGCAAAGGCGTCCGAATCGTAATCGGCGTCGCCGGTAATAAGGAGCGTCCTGCCGTTCATGCCGAGCAGCAGGCAGTGATTGTCCACATGACTGTACCTTTTCCCCATATGCATGGTGTTGAACGCGGTCACTTCGACCCCCTCGCCGGGAGAAAACCCGGCGTGGCCGCCTGCCGGCAGATTCAGGCGCGTATGCCCCACGGCGTGCGCGTCCATCCATTTCATCAGCCGTTTACAGCCTTCGCTGGCGGCGCCGGCCGGCAAAAACACGTTTTTAACGGGGTTTGATTCGAGATAGGCGATCGTTTCTTGGCCGTCGAAATGGTCCGGGTGCAGGTGCGTGAACATCAGGTAGTCGACAGGCCCGAAGGGCGTTCTGCCGGCCATCAGGTCCCCTCGCAGCTCATCAGGCACGACGCTGAAAGGGTGGCCGTCCTTTTTGAACAGGCCGTCGACCATGACCCGCGTCCCTTCGGATTCGACGACCACGCCGGCGGTCGCCAGCAGCGTCACCCGCATTTCGTTTGCGTTCAGGCCTCCCATGTGTGCACAACTCCAAAAGATGTTTGTATTTTATACTATCACATTTACCCCCGATAAGGAATAACGTAACGAATAAGCTTTTACGGCCAAAACGGCATCCCGCAGGCGTACCGAATCCGGATAAAGCGCGCAAAGCCTCTTCGTCCGGTGGTATAATGTATGCATCATCGTAAAGGAGCAAAATAATGATCTACGAACTGCGTATCTACCACATGAACGAGGGCAAGACGCCGGACATCCACCAACGGTTCAAAAACGTGACCTTCGGGCTCTTCGAAAAGCACGGCATCAACGTCTGCGATTTCTTCGCCGACGCGGCCGGGGCCGATCGATGCTATTACGTCGTCGCTTTTGAGGACGAACAGGACAGGCAGGCGAAATGGGCGGCCTTCAAGGGCGACCCCGAATGGATCGAAAAGAAGGAAGCGTCCCATAAAAACGGCGTCATCGTCAAAAAAGTCGACAGCTACGTCATGACGCGCGTGCCCTACGTCACCCCCGCTTGGCGCTAGGACGGAGGCTTCGCAAGTAAAGAAATGCCGCTGTTAGCGGCATTTCAACCTGTCAGGATACTCTCTACAATCGAAGTTTGCGCCGGCGATTCGGTCAGGGCTGCCTCAGGGCGGCCATGATCGTGGCCGGGATCGCCTCCAGGCTCACCTGTTTCGCGACCGCGCCGATGTTGTAGGCAGTCCTGGGCATCCCGTACACCACCGACGTTTTCTCGTTTTGGCCGATGGTCAGCGCGCCCATCCTGCGCATGGCGTACAGCCCTCTCGCGCCGTCGTTTCCCATGCCGGTCAAAATAACGCCGATCGCCTGCTCGCCGGCCGCTTTTGCGACCGACTCGAACAACACGTCGACGGACGGGCAATGGCCGTTCACCTTACTCCCCCTGAAGCATTCGACCCTGTACCTGTTCCCCAGTTTCCGGATGCGCATATGCCTGTCGCCGGGCGCGAGCAGCACCTTCCCGCTCTCGATGAAGTCTCCCGTCTCGGCTTCTTTCACGCAAAGGTTCGTCTGCCGGTCCAGCCTCTCCGAGAACAGCTTCGAAAACTCCGGAGGGATATGCTGCACGATGACGACGCCCGGCGCATTTCTCGGAAACGATTTCAGGATGCTGTAGATCGCTTCCGTCCCGCCGGTCGAAGCTCCGATCGCGATGATCTTCTCGGTGTCCGGCGCCTTGTTTTCCACCACCCCGGCCGCCGCCCGCCTGTGCGCGTTCGGTTTGGCGGTGGCCGCTATCTTGATCTTGAAGATCAGGTCTTTGATGAACTTCTCCGTTTCCGTTTTGGAATCGAAATCGGGCTTGCTCACGAATTCAACCGCCCCGGCGTCGAGTGCGTCGAACACCGTTTCGCTGGCGCTGCTGACCACGATGACGGGGAGGTGGTACTGCGGAAGCAGCCTCCTTATGAACTCCACGCCGTCCATTCTGGGCATACGCACGTCGCAGGTCATCACATCAGGGTTATATTTGATGATCATATCGCGCGCGTCGAAGGCGTCCACCGCCTTGGCCACGACCTCGATGCGCGGATCCGTCGAGATGCCTCTCGCCAGCAATTCCCTGAAAAGCATGCTGTCGTCGACAATGAGTACCCTGATCCTGCTGATGTTCATAATCGCATCCCCTGCTCCTACGATAATGAATGGGCGCCAAAGCCGTTCGTTTCAAACCTTCCTGTAAATGGCGGGCGCGACGTATTTGTAATGCGTGGCCTCCCTGTCCAGGGACTCCGTATGACCGATGAACAGGTATCCCCCCGGTTCCGTGATGTTGTAAAAACTGTTCACCAGCATGTCCCTCGTTTTTTTATCGAAGTAGATCATCACGTTCCTGCACATGATGATATGGAATCTTCTCCTGAAGTGGAAACTGAAGTTCTGGACCAGGTTGTGCCTCCGGAAGATGACTTCCTTTTTCAGCCGGTCGCTGACGGCGTAGGTGTTTTTGTCCAGTTTCGTGAAGTAGTTCAGCTTCCACATCGGCGGGAGCATCTCTATCTGCCTGTGCTCGTAGACGCCTTTCTGGGCGATGTTCAACACCTGCGTCGAGATGTCCGTCGCAAGGATTTTCTTGTCCCACCTTTTTTTGTGTTTGAAGTATTCTTCCAGTATGATCGCGAGCGTATAAGGCTCCTCCCCCGTGGAACAGCCGGCGCTCCACACCCTCAGGTCAAAATCCTTTATCGACCGCTCGAAATTCGGGAGCGCGACCTCGTTGATGTACTTGAAATGGTCGGGCTCGCGCATGAAATACGTGTAGTTGGTCGTGACCTTGTCGATGAGGATGGACGTCGCTAGCCCGGACGCGTCCGAAACGACATAGTCGTAGTATTCCGAAAAACTCTTGAAATTGTGTTGCTCCACCACGTTGGCCAGCCTCGCGTTGAGGAGGGACTGCTTTTCCGTCTTGAGGAAAATGCCATAATGCGACCGGATATAGTCGGCCAGTTTCTTGAATTCCTTGTCCGTAATCTCGACCATCTGTTCGGTTTCCTTTGCTACGTATAAAATAGGCGGGGCATCCGATTCGAAGACCCGCCCGGGGGGTGCGGGGCACGACGCCCCTTTTAGATCCGGCATCGCCGAACCGGTATTGTGGCGGCCGCTTCCGGCCATATGAGACCGTTTTCCGTCCCGGCGCTCGGCAAACCGTTCACCGGGGAAACGCGGGGGAGTTGCTCCCCCGCCTTCGTTCCGTATTGGGAAAACGGTGCGAACCCGCCCGGGGGCAAAACGTCCCTGTCAGTCAGTATTTGTTGCCTGATATAACGGTTTCCTTCTCTGCCGGAACAGGTTGTTTCGGCGGCATTTCCGGGGCCGCGTAGTTCTTCTCGAACAGCTTCTCCATCCTCTTGATCGTTTCCTCGTCCAGCCCTTCGTACCGGGCCTCTTCCTTCAGCCTGAACTTCTCGATCTGCTCCCTGAGCACTTCGGCCTGGCTGGCCAGCTCCTCGCTCGCCGCCGCGCCCTCCTCGGAGGTCGCCGAGTTGCTCTGCACAACCTGCGATACCTGCATGATCCCCTGGTTCACCTGCTCGATCGCGGCGGACTGCTCGTTGGACGCAAGCGAGATGTTGTTCACGAGATGCGCCGCCTCGGTCACGCCGGTGACGATCTCGCCCAGCGCTTTCGCGGTCTCGTTCGCGATCAGGGTCCCCTTCTCGACGTTGCTCATGGAGTTCTTAATAAGCTCGGTCGTCTCGTTCGCCGCCTTCGCGGAGCGTGCCGCCAGGTTGCGCACCTCTTCGGCAACGACGGTGAAGCCTTTGCCGTGCTGCCCGGCCCTTGCCGCTTCTACGGCGGCGTTGAGCGCGAGGATGTTGGTCTGGAACGCGATGTCGTCGATGACCTTGATGATCTTCGAGATGTTGTCGGAAGAAACGTTTATTTCCTCCATCGAATCGAGCATCGCCTTCATCTGTTCGTCGCCTTTTTCGGCGAATTCTTTGGCGGATTCCGCAAGCTTGTTGGCCTGGTCGGCGTCGTTTGCGTTCTGTTTGGTCTGCACGGCGATCTCCTCGATGGAAGCCGTAAGCTCCTCTACCGAACTGGCCTGTTCCGTGGCGCCCTGCGAAAGCGCTACGCTGGATTCGGACACCTGCTTGGCCCCGGCCGAAACCTGGGCCGATGCGACGCTGATGTCTTTGAGTATGCCGTTAAACGACCGTATCGTGTGGTTTATGGCGTCCTTGATCCTGACGTACTCGCCTGTGTATTCGCCGTTCATCTCCACCGTGAGGTTCCCGGAGGCGACTTCCTGCATCACTTCGGCGCATTCCATGATCGGCTCGGCCACCGCTTCCATCGTCCTGTTCAGGCCGCCGATGATCTCCCTGTACGCGCCTTCGAACTTGTTCTCGTCGCCCCGTACGTTCAGTGCGCCCTCGTACGCGGCCTTCGCCAGCGTCCCTGTCTCCTCGATCAGACTGCGGATCGTTCCCAGCGTCTTTACAATCGCAGGGATGAGGTTGTCGTGTTCGGACCGCCTGCCGACCGCTTTTAATTCTTCCAGCCGCGAGGTGTCACCCCTGGCCAGCTTCTGCATCACGTCCAGTATGCTCAGCAGGCGTCCGTGCACGTCGTTGATACAGTCAGCCATTTCTTTCATCGAGCCCTTGTAATCGTCGGGCATCTTCTTGGAATAGTCGTTGAGGGACATCCTTTTGAGCACGTCTTCCGCTTCGTTGATCGGCGCGAAGATCGCGTCGAACGTCTCGTTCAGGTCGCGCACGATCACGCCGTATGCTCCCCGGTAGCCCGAGGGGTCCAGGCGCATCTCGGTCTTTCCTTCGATGATCGCCTTGGACAGCGCATCCACGTCGCCCGCCAGCTTGTTCAGGCTCGACACAGCAGCGTCGAAGCCTTTTGCCATCCTGCCTTTCTCGGTTCCTTCGTCCGCCTCCGCTTCCAGGTCGCCATCGGCGATCTTGTGGATGATCCTGCTGAACTGTCCCGCGTTCTTGTTCAAGGACGCAAGGGATCTGCTCAGGTATCCTATCACGTCGTTCTCCTCGTACACAGGCGTGGAAGGTTTGAAGTCTCCGGCGGCGATATCGGCCGCGGTGGCGCCCAGTTCTTCGAGCCGCCGGAACACTTTCTTCTTCATGACTCCAAACGCGTACACGCAGATGAGTCCAATAACTGCCAGCGATGCCACGGATACGGGGAGCATCACGCCGGCCGGTGCGAACAGCGCGCACAGCATTTCTGCGGCCGCGATAGCCATCAGCGCGACAAACGAGACGATCAGGCTGTTCGCGATGCCGGCCTTGTTCCTATGTTGCATCAGGTTACCTCCCTTACTTTATCTCTTTCTCTTGTAAAAGATCGGATCCCTAAAATTAAGTCAGTATTTACATTTCGGAATTTACCTTCAGTATTTGCTGCTCGCCTTCTTCTCCTCCGTTTCCTGTATGGGTTTGGGCGGGGCATCGGCCACAACGTGGCTCTTCTCGAAGAGCTTTTCCAGCCTCTTGATCTCATCGGGGGACATCCCCGAATACTTCAGGCCGTCGGCCTCCTCGTCCCTGAGCACAAACTTGGCGATCTGCTCCTTGAGCACCTCCGCCTGGCTCGCAAGCTGCTCGCTCGCCGTCGCGCTCTCCTCGGATGTCGCCGAAGTCGCCTGTACCACGCTCGATACCTGCGCGATCCCCTGGTTCACCTGCGTGATCGCCGAAGACTGCTCGTTGGACGCCGCCGCGATGTTGTGCACCAGCTTGGCCGCTTCCGTCACGCCTTCGACGATCTCGCCCAGGGCCTTGGCCGTTTCGTTGGCTATCAACGTGCCTTCCTCGACGCTGCGGATCGAATTCTTGATGAGTTCGGTCGTCTCGTTCGCCGCCTTCGCCGACCTCGCCGCGAGGCTCCTGACTTCCTCGGCCACGACGGTGAAGCCCTTGCCGTGCTGCCCGGCCCTCGCCGCTTCGACCGCGGCGTTGAGCGCGAGGATGTTGGTCTGGAACGCGATGTCGTCGATGACCTTGATGATCTTCGAGATGTTGTCGGAAGAAACGTTTATTTCCTCCATCGACCTGAGCATCGCCTCCATCTTGTTGTTGCCTTTTTCGGCATGGTCTTTCGCGACTTCGGCGAGTTTGTTGGCCTGGTCGGCGTCCTCCGCGTTCTGCCTGGTCTGATTGGCGATCTCCTCGATGGAGGCCGTGAGCTGTTCTACGGAACTGGCCTGCTCGGTGGCACCCTGCGAAAGCATCACGCTGGATTCGGACACCTGTTTCGCCCCGGCCGACACCTGGGAAGACGCGACGTTGATGTCGTTTAGGATGCTGTTAAAGGACCGGATCGTGTGGTTGATGGACTCCTTGATCTTGTTGTATTCGCCCTTGTAGTCCCCGGTCATCTCCACGGTGAGGTTGCCCGAGGCGACCTGCTGGAGCACTTGGCCCGACTCGATGATCGGGCCGATGATCGCCTCCATCGTGTCGTTCATGCCCTTGATGATATCCTTGTATGCGCCCGGGAAACTGTCCGCGTCGCCGCGTACGGTCAGGTCGCCGTTAACGGCGGCCTCCGCGAGCTTGCCCGTCTCGCTGATGAGATCGCGGAGGGTGCCCATCGCCTTCGTGATCGCGGGCCACGTCCTGTCGTTGTCGCATTTCTTTCCGACGTCGCGGAAGTATTCGTACTTGTGCGTGTCCCCCTCGCCGATTTCCAGGAACGTGCCCAGCAGGCAGTTGTACCTGTAGTGCATCTTGTTTACGACCTCGGCGATTCCTTTCATGAAGCCCTTTTGGTCTTCTTCCGACATCTTCTCCGTGTAATCGTTCAAGAAATACTTCTCGAGTATCTCCTTGGCTTTGCCGAGGTTTTCCGTCGTAGCCTCGAGCATGCCGTTGACGTTGGAGACGATCGCGCGATAGCTTCCTCTGAGCCCGGACACGTCCGCCCGGTATTCAAGGTACCCTTCGCCGACCTGGGCACAAAGCGTTTCCGACTCGGCACGCACCGCGTCCAGTCCGGCCGCAATCTCCCCGATCGCTTCCGCGAGGCCGCCGAGACCGCCGCCATGCGCGGCTTCGGGCACCGCGACCCCGGTCTCTCCCGCCGCGATCCTCGTGGCGGCGTCCTCGATTTCGCGCACCGGCCTGAACACCTTCGCGTTGATCCGCGCATATGCGGCCGCCACGGCCGCAACGGTCAGCAGCAGGCCCGCGCCCAGGACATACAGCGCCGCGCCGGGCCCAATAAGCAGATAACAGAGGATTTCGGCCGCCCCGATCGCCGCGATCGCGGCGAGCGGAACCATCATCGTCCTTGATAAATCTTTTCCTTTCTTCATGGGTCTTCTCCTTTTTATAACCTGACCTCGCTGAGTCTGTCGGTATCCTCATCGTTTAACAGCTTTTCGCAGTTGATGAGCAGTTTTACCTCGTCGCCTACCTTACCCACGCCCTTGACGAATTTGTTCTGATCGCCCTCGATCCCCGGAGTATCCACGATCTCGCTGTCTTCGAAGGAAAGCACGTCGGCCACGCCATCGACGATGAGGCCGACGGAAACGTTGCCCAGGTCGACGATGATGATGCATGTCCTGTCGTTGTAGTCGACAGCCTCGATCTTAAAGCGCATCCTGACATCGACGACGGGGATGATCTTGCCCCTCAGGCTGATGATGCCCTGTACATACTCGGGGAGTTCCGGGACCTCGGTGATCTTCTGGATCCCGATGATCTCGGTCACGTTTTTTATATCAATGCCGTAATGGTTGGGACCCAGTGCAAAAATGAGATACTGGTTCTTCTGTGCGTCGCTTACCAGATTATCAAGCTCCTGTGCTGCAACATCCAACATTTTTTATTCCTCCCTACAATATGGCTTCCTGCGCGTTCAATTTATGTCACGCCGCCAGCCCCGCCACGTCCAGGATCAGGCTGATGCTTCCGTCGCCCAGTATCGTGCATCCGGCGATGCCCGAGACTTGGTTGATGTACCTGGGCAGGGCCTTCACGACGACCTGGTTCTCCCCGATGAGCTCGTCCACGAATACGCCCGCCATCTTATCGCTGGTCTCCACCATCACGACGATTCCCTCGCTGATGGTCTCCGTGTCGGCCCGCACGCCGTAGATCTGGTGCAGGCGCACGACCGGGCAGCATTCGCCGCGGAAGAGGATCATCTCGTTGCCCTGCGGGTCCCTGATGACGTCTTTGCCGCTCGGCTTGATTGTTTCCTTGATGACGGTGATCGGGAGCGTGTACGTGCAGTTCCCGACCCGTACGTTCATCCCGTCGATGATGGCCAGGGTCATCGGGAAATGGACGGTGAACTGGGTGCCCTTCCCCTCCTCCGATTCGACAGAGACCCGTCCGCCGAGCCCCTCGATGTTCCTGAGCACCACGTCCATGCCGACGCCCCTGCCCGAGTATTCCGTGATCGTATCGCTGGTGGAAAAACCCGTGTGGAAGATCAGGTGGTAGATTTCCTTCTCCGTCATCTCGTGCTCGGGCTTGGTCAGAAGGCCGTTTTCCTTCGCGCGCTTCAGCAGCTTCGCTTTATTCAGGCCCTTCCCGTCGTCACGGACGAATATCTGTATCTCGCCGCCCTCGTTCCTGGCCCCGAGCAGGACGGTCCCCTTCGGCGGCTTGCCCTTTTCGAGGCGCTCTTCCTGCGATTCCAGCCCGTGGTCCAGCGCGTTGCGCACGAGATGCATGAGCGGGTCGGAGATGTGGTCGATGACGTTCTTGTCGACTTCGGTCTCCTCCCCGGTTATCAGCAGGTCGACTTCCTTGCGGCACTTCCTGCTCATGTCCCGCACGATCCTGTGCATCTTCTGGAACGTGTTCCTCAGAGGCACCATCCTTATAGACATCGCCAGGTCCTGGAGCTCGCTGGTGATCTTGTGCAGCTGGTGCGCGGACTTGTGGAAGTTGTCGAGCTGCAGCCCGTACAGGTCGGGGTTGTGCAGAACCATGGACTCCGCTATGACGAGTTCCCCGATCATGTCCATCAGCGCGTCGAGTTTGGCCACGTTCACGCTGATGATGCTCTGCCCGGAATTGGCGGCCTGGGTGCGCTGCTGCGCGGGAACGGGCTTCGGGGCCTTTGTCCCCGCGGCGTCCGATTTCCTTCCGAAAGACGCCTGTTCCTTTTCGAAGTCGGCCTCGTATTCGAACTGTACCAGCGAATACTCCTTCAGAAACACCTCCTGAGAAAAGAAACCCCTTATCTCCTCCTCGCTCAGATCGGTCCGGAAAAAGGCGGTGAAACCGTGCCGCCTAATATAGTCCCGGCTCTCGTTGGAATCGAGGTCCTCCGGGAAATGGCGGATGCCCGCGGCGTGCTTTTTCAGGAGATAAACGATGTTGAACGCACGGATGTTTTCCATGTCGCAGCCTTCCACGAAGTGCAACACGACCTGGAACAGGTTTGCGGCGACCGATACACACGCCTCTTCATCCGCACAAAGGCCGGCCAGTTCCGCCCAGTCTCCAAAATCTTCCTTTGCGTCCGCCTGCGCCGTCTCTTCCTCCGCCTGCGCCGTCTCTTCGTCGTCTGTGGCCGGAACCGCCGCATCGCTGCCCTTCACGGTTCTGAGCGTTGCGCACAGCTTCTCCTCAAGCCAGGTTGAATCGCTTTCGTTGAAGATCCCGTTCTTTATGTTTTCAAGCTCTCCGCCGATGAAATCCACGCTTTCGAGGATCAGGTCGGTGACGACCGAACAGTCGTAGTCCGTCTCCGGATTTTCCCTGATATAGAAGAACAGGTCCTCGATCCTGTGGGAGAGCGAGGAAATCCCCTTAAACGACATCATCGCGGACGAGCCCTTGATCGTATGCATGATCCGGAAGATCTCGTCGATCTCGGTCTTTGAGAACCGGCTGGTCTTTTCGCCGTCGAGGATGGTCTTTTCAAGCTGCTCAATATTCTGCGCCGTCTCGAACACGAACATATCCAGCATGGGTTCATTTGAAAGAAACTCTGACATGGAACTCCTCCCGTAAACGTCCTGTTCAATTACCCCGCGATCTTCTTGAGCATCTGGACAATATGGTCTTCCTTGAAGGGCTTGACGATGAACGACTTCGCGCCGCTTATGATCGCCTCTTTCACCATGGACTCCTTCCCCATCGCGGAGACCATGACAACCTTGGCGTCCGGGTCGATCTCGCGTATCTTCTTTAGCGCTTCTATCCCCGACATGTCCGGCATCGTTATGTCCATCGTCACGACGTCCGGCCGGCATTCGGCGTATTTAACTATGCTGACTTCTCCGTTCGGAGCTTCGCCCACCACTTCGAAGTTGTTTTTCTCAAGCACCCTTCTTATGGCCAGCCGCATAAATGCCGCATCGTCCACGATCAAGACTTTCTTCAAACCAAACACGCTCCTTCAAATTCTTGCCCGGATTCGCCCTTTTTGCGTTTTGCCTGATCTACAGGTATCTGAAAATTTCTTTGGTTGAGACGATTTCCGTTAACCTCACGCCAAAGTTGTCGTCGACCACCACGACATCGCCCCGGGCCATGAGCCGCCCGTTCACGACGACGTCGACCGAGTCGCCCGCCTGTTTGCTTATCTCGAGGATCGAGCCCTGTTCGAGTTCGAGAATCTCCCTGATCAGTTTCTTCGCCCGGCCGATCTCCACCGTGATCTCCAGCGGAACGTCCATGATGAGGTCAAGGTTCCCCGTGTCCTCGATAACGCCGCCGCTCCCGTCTTCGTCGAAGCTGACGAGCTTGAGCGGCTGGACGTTCACCTTCTGCAGGGCCCTTCTGTCGTAGCCGGGTTTCGTAAGGATGTTTTCCTCTTTTGAGTCTTCCCCTGGGTTCCGGTCCCCGGCTGTTTCTTCCCCGGCCGGCGCCGCGCCCGGTTTCTCCTCCCGCGCGTCCTCCGGCTCCGGCGCGGCGCCGGCTTTTGCGGGCGCGGTTTCGGGCGGACTGCCGTTGGCGCTCATTTCCATCGCAAACTTCACGAGTTCCCGCGTGAAGTCCAGCGGCAGGATGGTGCAGAACGTGCTGTCGATCAACCCTTCCACTTCAAAAAGGAAACTCACGGTGACGATGATCCCATCGAACCCGGCTTCGCTGATTTTTTCCTTCACGTTCTCCACGTCGAAGCGCCTCGGTATGGAGATACCGATGCTCTTGCCGAAGAAATCCGCAAGGGCGGTACTGGAAGATCCCATCATCTGGTTCATGATCTCGCTCAGGGCGCTTACCTGCATCTCGGTGAGCTCCTCTTCGCTTTCGGAGATGCTTTCCCCCAGCAGCAGGTCCACGATCGTTCGCACGTCCTTCCTTTTCATCACGAGGAGGTTCGATCCGTGGAGCCCTTTGATATATTCGATCTCGACGCCGTCGGCCGGCTCGAGTTCCTCGATTTCGAATTCGTCCGTTTTGATGCACCGTACAGTAGGTGTCGTGATGCTTACCTTCCTGTTCAGAAGGGTTGAGACGGTGGTCGCGGCGGCGCCCATGCTTATGTTGAGTATCTCGCCTATCGTATCGATTTCCAGCGTGTCCAAAAACATACACCCGCTCGATTCCTGCGCTTGTTTCCCCGAATTCATTCTGTCACCCCGATCTTTCCAAAGATGCTTTTAAATCATCGCCCAAACGACGGAAAACCCGCCATAATGCGGCTTCGTTGCCCGCGACAGGGGCAGTCATGCATCGTAACAAGACGCATTTTTCTGTTTGTCATGAATCTCAGCTCTGCACCGGTTGCCTGAAGCTTGTTTTGCCGCCTCCCGAAAAAACCGGGGTTTTGCAACGGGAAATACGAAAGAGCCCGGAGCAATCTTGAAAACAAGGCTTTCGCCGTACCGCTTCGGAATGTGAAAACCGTAACGGCTCCAAAGAGCTTGAACGTATAATCAACGCAAATATATACGTTTAAACACCTGTTTACCAGTTTTTGGCATGCGGTTTCTTATGCTTTTTTTTTTTGCATTTCGGCGACTATCTGTTTTATAATGAAGTACACGGTCTGTAAAAAGGGTATAAAAAAGGCCGGACGAGACGGAATGGAGCGTGCAGCACCCGTCTTGCGCCCGGCCTGTTGATTCGGGAATGCCAGGCATTTCCTTTGGCAGATCGATGCTCTGCCCATAACGTCGGACTTCTCCGCCGGCCTTAGCCCGGAGATATAAAGCGACGTTTACAGATATTCAGAAACCGAAATTCATGCTGCAGCCAGTCAAAGCCCGGGTTCACAGTCACCGCTGAAAGGGATTTGCCTGGCATTCGTCTCGGCTGATTAAAGACCACCCGCAGGCCGGAGCCGCCGTCCGGCTTAAGCAGGCCTTTTTCGCCAACTGCCCTGCAGCGGGTTTTTGGCGCCTTACATATCCGGACATGAAAGGGGAGCGTAAATGCACAAGTTGAAAGACAACGTGAGGACGATACGGGAACTGTCAGAATTTATTCCAATGGATGAAGAGACGGTGGAAAAGCTCGAGGACGTGGCCAACAGGTTTCCCATTTCGATACCCAGATACTACCTGTCGCTGATAAACCCGGATGATATAAACGACCCGATCAGGAGGATGTGCGTACCGTCTCTTGAAGAAAACGAACCCGGCGGCAGCTGGGATACGAGCGGCGAGGGCAAGAACACCGTTATCGAAGGGCTGCAGCATAAATACCCTCAGACCGTGCTCATCCTCTCCACAAACCGGTGCGCGATGTATTGCCGGCACTGTTTCAGGAAGCGCATGGTCGGCCTTTCGGACGAGGAGACCGTGAAGAACTTCAGGCGGATGCTGTCCTACATACGGGCGCACGAGGAGATCAACAACGTGCTCGTTTCCGGCGGTGACGCCTTCCTCAACAGCAACAGGCTCATCGATTTCTATCTCGGCAGGCTCTCTAACATCCGGCACCTGCATTACATACGCCTGGGCACCCGGGTCCCCGCCACCTTCCCGGCCCTGGTGAACGACAACCCCGGATTGCTGGAAATCCTGAAGACCTATTCCTCGAAAAAGAAGATATACGTCTCCACGCAGTTCAACCATCCGAAGGAACTCACTCCCGAAGCGAAAAAATGCATAAAAAACCTGCTCGACGCCGGGGTCGTGGTGAACAACCAGGCCGTGCTGTTGAAACGCGTGAACGACGACCCGGAAACGCTCGCGACCCTGATGGGCGCCCTGACCGAAGCCGGCGTCATCCCGTATTACGTGTTCCAGTGCAGGCCGGTGAGCCACGTCATGACCTCGTTCCAGGTCTCGCTGATGCGGGGCTGCGACATCGTGGAACGGGCGAAAGCCATGTGCAACGGCTACGCGAAACGCTTCCGTTACGTCATGTCCCACGAACGCGGGAAAATAGAAGCGCTCGGGGTGATAAACGAAAAGGAAATGCTCTTCAAGTTCCACCAGGCCAAGGACCCGCGCGACTGCGGCAGGCTCTTTTCCGTGCGCTTCACAAAAGACCGGACCTGGCTGGAACAGGACTTCTTGTAAGGCGCGGCGGCTTTTCAACCTCCACTTGAAGGCGGGGGGACGCCGTATTATAATGAAACAGAAGTACAATCACCGGCAATCGAACCGAAAGGACGCATCGGATATGGAACCTCCGGCCACGCGCGACGAATTCGGCAGGCCCCTGACGATAGGCGTATACGGCCTGGTCAACACCGTCACCGGCCGCATGCTCGTAGGCAGCGGCGTCAACCTTCGAAGCCAGTTCAACCGCATGCGGACCGAACTCCGCCTCGGCGTATACCGCCACCGGCCGCTCCAGGACGACTGGCAGCAGTACGGCGAGGAAGCCTTCCGATTCGACATACTCGAGGAGTACCTGCCGCAGGAGAAAGAAGGCTTCTTCGAAATCTTCACGTCGCTCCAGGCCCTCGAGGAAAAATGGGCGCAAAAACTGCAACGCCGCCCACAGTACACGCGCATCACCTGAGGGGCCGTCCCGCCGGGCATCCCGCCCTTTCTTAAACAGCCGCACTTAATAATGAGAATCATTACGGACAGAGGTACGAACCGTGTCTTCTAAGAACAGTCCCCGCAGACAAAGAACGCCCGTCCGTCTGCGTTGGGTCCGCGCGGCCCTCAACGCCGGCTGCGCCGCTCTCATCGCGGCCGCCTTCGTCTGGGGCGCGTCGCTGTACAGGCAGGGAACGCCGCCCGCGCCCGCGCCGTCTCCCAAAAATCCGCCGCCTTCTTCCGTACGGCTGAAGGAAACGGGCGTCCCTCTGGCGCAGCCGGACAAACGGGCGTCGCCTTCCGCGAAACCGTCGCCCTCGCCCGTGCAGACGCAGGGCGAAGCGCCGCCGCCCGCAAGCGATGCATTGGTGGAATGCGCGCTCAAAATCCCCTCGCTCTCGCTGGAACTGCCCATATCGGAAGTCTGCACCGAGGAGACGCTGCTTCACTACGTGTGCAAATTTTCGGGGCCGCAGCCCGGTCAGGAAGGGAACTACGTGGTAGCGGGGCATGACTTCCTCAGCGGCGCGCAGTTCGCCCGGCTTCCGGATATGCGGCCGGGGGACAGGGTAATCATAAGGAACAGGGAAAACCGGGAATACTCGTATACGGTATACGCTTTGCAGCTGGTGACGCCCGAGGACGTCCAGTCACTGACCGTGCCCGGAAAGGCCAAAGAAGCCACGCTGCTGACCTGCGCCCGGCAAAACACGATGCGGCTGCTCGTGCGCTGCCGCCTCGACTAAGTCGGAAAGCGTTTCAATCGACGGAGAAAACCCTCGCAAACTCTGTTTGCGAGGGTTTTCCGGCGCGGCGGTTCATCGCGGCCGGCCCGGTCCCTTATCCACCGGCGCACATAGCGGAGCAGTCCAGGTCGAGGCCCACGGGGCAATGGTCGGAACCGAATATGTCCGAGTGGATGACGGCGTCCGAAACGCCGTCCCAAAGCCTGTCCGAAATCAGGAAGTAGTCGATGCGCCAGCCCACGTTCCGCTCGCGCGCCTTGAAACGGTAGGTCCACCAGGAATACGCGTCCCTGCGCTCCGGGTACATCCTCCTGAAAGTGTCGGTGAACCCGCTTTCGATCAACCGCGTGAAGCCTTCGCGCTCCTCGTCGGTGAAGCCCGGGTTCGTCCGGTTGGCCTTAGGATTCTTGATGTCCATCTCCGTGTGGGCCACGTTCATGTCCCCGCAAACGACCACGGGCTTTTTCGCGTCGAGCGAACATATGTGCTCCCGGAAGGCTTCGTCCCAGCGCATCCGGTACTCCAGCCTCACCAGCCCCGGCTGCGCGTTGGGCACATAGGCGTTGACCAGATAAAAGCCCCCGTATTCCAGCGTAATCACGCGCCCCTCCCGGTCGTGCTCGGCGATTCCGATGCCCGGCGACGCCGAAAGCGGCTCTTCGCGCGCGAACACGGCCGTCCCCGAATACCCTTTGCGCTCCGCGTAGTTCCATGTCTGCGTGTATCCGGGCAGGTCGAGGTCTATTTGCCCGGCCTGCAGCTTCGTCTCCTGAACGCAGAAAAAATCCGCGTCCAGTTTTTTAAATTGTTCCGTAAACCCTTTGTTGAGACAGGCCCTGAGCCCGTTGACGTTCCATGATACGAACCGGATAATGCATCCTCCCCCTGTTATGCCCCGCTTCGCCGGCCACCTCCCATAGAGGCCGGTCCGGGCCATTCCAGTATACCATTATTCGGCGGACCGCCGCATGCGTTTTTACGCCTCTGCTTTAAAAATCCCACAAATTTAAAAAAACGCCTTCGTTTTTCGCGCAATGCTGGTATAATAAATGCTGTTGGTACTTTATATGGGGGTGGAAAGTCTTGCCTGCAAAATACGTTTTCGTCACCGGCGGTGTGGTTTCCGGACTGGGAAAGGGCATCACGGCCGCTTCCCTGGGGCGCCTGCTCAAGGCCAGGGGCTACCGCGTCTCCATCCAGAAACTCGACCCGTATTTAAACGTCGACCCCGGCACGATGAACCCGTTCCAGCACGGCGAAGTCTTCGTGACCGAGGACGGTGCGGAAACGGACCTGGATTCGGGGCACTACGAGCGTTTCATCGACGAAAACCTCGACCGGTTCTGCAACGTCACCTCCGGGAAGGTCTACCAGGAGGTCATCGCCCGCGAACGCGCCGGCGAATACGCCGGATCGACCGTGCAGGTCATCCCGCACATCACGGGCTACATCAAGGAACAGATTGCGAGCATCGGGGACCCCGATAAGGTGGACGTCGCAATCGTCGAGATCGGCGGCACGGTGGGCGACATCGAGAGCCAGCCCTTCCTCGAAGCGATCCGCCAGTTCTCTATTGAGCGCGGCCGCGACAACTGCGCCTTCGTGCACGTCACCCTCATCCCCTTCCTCAAATCCTCGGGCGAACTGAAGACCAAACCGACGCAGCACAGCGTCCAGCAGCTTCAGAGCACCGGAATACAGCCCAACATCATCGTATGCCGCTGCGAACACCCCGTCGGGCGCGAGGTCCGCGAAAAGATTTCCCTTTTCTGCAACGTGCCGCTCCACCACGTCATCGCGAACAGGGACACCGACGTCCTGTACGAGGTGCCGCTCAAGCTCGAGCAGGAAGACTTCGCGCAGACCGTGCTCGAAACCCTCGACTCCCCCTGCCCCAAACCCCGGCTCGACGACTGGCGCGCGATGGTCGAAGCGCTCAAGACGCCCCGGCACACGGTGCGCATCGCGATGGTCGGCAAATACGTCGCGCTGCACGACGCGTACCTGAGCGTGGTCGAAGCGCTCAAGCACGGCGGCGTGCCCAGCGGCACCCACATCGAGATCGCGTGGGTCGACTCGGAGACCGTAACGCGGGAAAACGTGCATAAACTGCTCGAGGGCGTCCACGGGATCCTGATCCCCGGCGGGTTCGGGATACGCGGCGTCGAAGGGAAGATAGAGGTGGCGCGCTACGCCCGCGAGCAGAGGATACCGTATTTGGGCATCTGCCTCGGCCTGCAGGTGGCCGTCATCGAATTCGCGCGCAACGTGGCCGGCCTTGCCGGGTCCCACGGCATCGAGTTCGACCCGTCCGCCAGGCACCCCGTCATCCATCTGATGCCCGACCAGGACGGCGTCGTGGACCTTGGCGGGACGCTTAGGCTGGGGAGCTATCCCTGCCGGCTCGAACCCGGCTCGAAAGCCTACTCCATCTACAACAAGCCCCTGATCCACGAACGCCACCGCCACCGGTACGAGTTCAACAACGATTACCGCAAGGTCCTTTCCGACGCGGGCCTCAGGCTCTGCGGGCTCTCCCCCGACGGGCACATCGTCGAGATGGTCGAACTGCCCGACCACCCCTGGCACGTCTCGGTGCAGTTCCATCCCGAGTTCAAGTCCAGGCCCAACCGGCCGCACCCGCTTTTCCGGTCGTTCGTGGAGGCCTCGCTCGAACACGGCAACGCCTGAGTTCGGCAGTCCGCCCTCAGACCCTGCGAAAACCGCATTGCCGATTCAAACGAAAGACCGCCGCCTGTAGCCGACAGGCGGCTTTTCATATAATCACGCGAAGCGACCCGCGGCGGCAGGCGAGATACGCTCCAATTATTCCTGCCGCTCTTTCGACATTTCTCGGGAAATTGCCCCGCTATTCGTGAGGCCCTTGCCCGCCCCGCATCGCCGCCCCTTCGCAAAAGAGGGCTCCCTATGGGCCGAAAAACCGCTCCGGCCGTTCAAAACGGGAAGCCCTATTCCCGTACCGGCGGCGCATGCGAAAGGGGCCGCAACCCCGCGCAGGGTTGCGACCCCTTTCGATATTTCTCGGGAAATTCCCCCGGCAATCTGTCCCCCGGCGTACTATTTCCCGAATCCGCGCGCGCCCGCGAATTTCAGGCGGATGCCCGGCTGACGCCGATACTCCGGCCCATACCCTATCAAACCGGGAAATACCTTGCGCGCGGCTGCAAGCGTCGTTGTCGATCAAAGGCCTCTTTTATGGCGGCGCCCCCGCAAACGGGCGACCGCTTTCGATATTTCTCGCCTCGCCGGAGCAAAATCCGCTCCACTCAGAATCCCTGACCTGTATCTCAATTCAGGGATTCTTCGCCCCGCTACGTTGCTTCCCCGCAAAGCCTGCGGCTTCGCGGGGAGTTACACGGGAAGGGCTTCGTGGAATTTTCTCCGGAAAAGCTTCGCGGGCAGTGCTTCAAAGCGTGCCAAACCCTGAGTCTTTACGACCGTATTCGATATTTCTCGGGAAATCCCGGTACGGTTCCATGCATTTCACCAACGTAGCCTCGCATTTTCGTCCGTACCTGCGCGATTCCCCAACATATTTGCTGATGGCAAAAGAAACGGCACAGTAAAAGCGCCGTTTCTTCCACTTTCGGATATGATGAAAATTTCTGTCTTTTAAAACTTTCATCCGGTACTTCGCGACGTAACGTTTACCCCCGCATCGTGACGCCGCGGCCGCGGAGATATTCTTTCAGTTCGCCGATCTCCAGCTCTTTATAATGAAACAGCGACGCCGCCAGGGCTGCGTCCGCGCGGCCCTCGGTCAGCGCTTCGTAGAAATGCTCCATCGTCCCGGCCCCGCCCGAGGCGATGACCGGGATGCCCACTGCCCGGCCTACCGCGCGCGTGAGTTCGATGTCGTACCCGGCCTTGGTGCCGTCCGCATCCATGCTGGTGAGCAGTATCTCGCCCGCGCCCAGCCGCTCGGCCTCAACCGCCCAGGCAACGGCGTCCATCCCCGTGTTGACGCGCCCGCCGTTTATGAACACGTCCCAGCCGCCGTTTTCGCGCCTGCGCGCGTCTATGGCCACCACCACGCACTGGCTCCCGAACTTCGCGGCCGCTTCGCTGATGACGGTCCTGTTCCTGACGGCGGCGGAGTTTATCGACACCTTGTCCGCTCCCGCGCGCAGGATGTCCTTAAAATCATCGACGGTGCGCATGCCGCCCCCGACCGTGAACGGGATGAACACGCGCTCGGCCACGCGCGAGACCATGTCGGTCACGATGTCCCGCGCGTCCGACGACGCGGTGATGTCCAGGAAAACCAGTTCGTCCGCGCCCTGCGCGTCGTACGCCGCCCCGATCTCCACCGGGTCGCCCGCGTCGCGCAGGTTGACGAAGTTCACGCCCTTCACCACGCGCCCGCCGTGCACGTCCAGGCAGGGTATGATCCGTTTTGCCAGCATCAGCCAAGCCCTCCTTTGCCGCGTACGCCGAACGCGAAATTCCTGAGTATATCCAGCCCCACGGCGCCGCTTTTTTCCGGGTGGAACTGCACGGCCTGCATGTTGCCGTCCTTCACGGCGACATCCATTTCGACGCCGTGCTCCGCCGTCGCGATGACCTTTTCCCGCTCGGCCGCCTTCGCGTAGTAGGAATGCACGAAATACACGAACGGCGAGGGCGGGAGCGACGCGAACAGCCCGGCGCCCTCCCGCGCGCGAAGCGTGTTCCACCCCACGTGCGGTATCTTCAGGCCTTCCTTAACGGGGATGCGCAGCACGCTCCCCCTGAGGATGCCAAGCCCCCCGACGCCCGGGCTCTCCTCGCTCGTTTCAAACAGCAGCTGGAGCCCGAGGCAGATGCCGAGCAGCGGCAGAGAGCGCTGCACGGCTTCGCGCACCACGTCGTCCATACCGCTCTTTATCAGCCCGTCCATCGCGTCTCCGAACGCGCCGACGCCGGGCAGTATGATCCTCGCGCTCGAAAGCACCGCCTTCCTGTCCGACGTTACCCTCGCGGTGCAACCGATGTGTTCGCAGGCCTTTTTCACGCTGCTCAGGTTCCCAGCGCCATAGTCGATGATCGCTATCACTCGTTCGCGCCCCTTTATATTCATCTTTGTCGTACATGATAATACGCCGCCGTCCGCGGCCAACGTCATCCGCCGGGCCTCGACAGCGCGTCGAGCCGCAGCCCGATCTCTTCCCACGCCGCGTACAGGTCATCGAGGCGCGCGCGCTCCGTTTCCATCTCGTTCGTGATCCTGAGGACGCGCTCGAAGTCCGTTTCGCCGCCCGCGAGCTTAGCGTCCAGCTCGCCGACCCGCACCTCCGCCCGCTCGATCTCGGTCTCAGCCCTGCGCATGCGCGCCTTCAGCGAGCGCATCAGCGCGGCGGTCTCCTTCTTGCGGCCGTTCCCGCCCCCGGCCGGCTTTTCCTGCGGGACGGCTCCGTCCTGCGCCCCGTTCTCCGCCTTCGCCTCCTCGCGCGCCTTAACGTAGCTGTCGTAATCGCCGGCGTACCCGGCGCTCCCGCCCCGCCCGTCGAACCAGACGATCCTGTGCGCCAGCTTGTTCACGAGGTACCTGTCGTGCGACACGGCCAGAATCGTCCCGCCGTAGGCGCAAAGCGCGTCCTCGAGCGCCTCGCGCGAGGCGATGTCGAGGTGGTTGGTCGGCTCGTCGAGAAGCAGGAGGTTGGTGGGCGAGAGCATGAGTTTGACCAGGGCCACCCGCGCGCGCTCCCCGCCGCTGAGGACCCCGACGGTCTTGAAAACGTCGTCGCCCCTGAAAAGGAAAGCGGCCAGCGTGTTGCGCGCCTGCGTCTGGGACAGGTGCGGGTGCGCGTTTAAGACCTCATCGAGCACGGTCCTGCCCGGGTCGAGCCGGTCCTGCGTCTGTTCGTAGTACCCGAACCGCACGCCCGGCCCCCGCGCCGCCCGGCCTGCGTCGGGCGCGTATTCCCTGAACCGCGTCTCATCCATCGCGTGGACAAGTGCTTTCAAAAGCGTCGTCTTCCCGCAGCCGTTCGGTCCGAGCAGAAACACGCGCTCCCCTTTGCGGATGTGCAGCGAAACATCGGAAAAAAGGGGTTTGCCGCCGAAGCCTTTTCTTAGGCCGCGTATGACCAGCGCATCTTCGCCGCAGCCCTCCCTGGCGCTGAACAGGTACCGCCCGATCCCGGGCGCCTTTTTCACGGGCGCGTCCAGGGTCTTTTTGAGGCGGTCGGCGGCCTTTTGCTTGCTCCGGGCAGCACGCAGGTTCCGCTCGCGGTTCCACTGCTTCTGCTGCGCGACGATGCCTTCGATGCGCCCGATCTCCCGGAGCGTGTTCTCCCGGTGGCGGCGGCGCACCTCCGTCTCCCTGCGCTTCTTCATGAAATACTGCGAATAACCGCCCGCGTAGGAAGCGAGCCTGCCGTTTTCGAGTTCGAGCGTGCGGTTGGTCACGCGGTCGAGGAAATACCGGTCGTGCGATACGACGATGAACGCGCCGCGGAACTGCTGAAGGTAGTTTTCCAGCCACTCGACGGAATCGCCGTCCAGATGGTTGGTCGGCTCGTCCAGAAGCAGCACGCGCGCGCCACAGAGCAGCAGCCGGCTGAGCTGCACCTTGGAACGCTGCCCGCCGCTGAGCGCGCCGAGCGGCATGCCGAATTCCTCCTTTAAAAAACCGACGCCGAGGAGCGTCGAGCGCAGGCGGCTCTTGTACGTGTACCCGCCCTTTGACGCGTACGCCTCGCCAAGCCGGTCCTGCCGGGCGACCAGCGCCTTTACGTCGCCGCGGCCTTCGTCGATGGCGCGCGCCACCGCGGCAAGCTCGCGTTCGATGGCCCGAAGCGGCGAAAAGACCTCCATCGCCTCGTCGTAAAGCGTGCGCGTGAGGTCGCCGGGGACGTGCTGGCGCATGTGTCCGAGACTCGCGCCGCCAAAAACCCAGGCCCTGCCCGCGTCCGCGGACGTTTCGCCCGTGAATATGTTCATTAGCGTCGTCTTCCCCGCGCCGTTCACGCCCACGAGGCCGATGCGCTCCCCGTCGCGCACGTCGAAGGAAACGTCCGAGAACAGCGTCCTGTCCCCGTACCCCTTGCATAGCCCCTGCGCGCTCAACAGCACCATGAAACCAAATCCGCTCCTCCCTGCCTAGCTCAAGAGTATACCGTATTTGCATGCCGCTTTCAATGGCCCTCTCCCCGCAATGTAAGCAACTGCCGGCATGATCCGCCGCAGATACGGACCCTTAAGGACGCAATCTTCCCGCCGGGACGGCCGTATTGTCCGCCTAAAAAAAACCAACGCAAACGAGGTTTGCGTTGGTAGGTCCATGTGGGAAAAACCCGGTCCAAACGATGTTTTCGCCGGCTCCTATCCCTTGATCTCGATGTCCTGATAGTATTGGTTGAGCTCGTCGCAGATCTGCACCGCCCGGCGCGTGCCCAGGCGGGACGCGCCCGCCGCGATCGCCATGAGCGTGAGCTGCGCGGGGTTGTAGCCGCCGTACCCCGCGAACTTGACCCCCACGTTATCGGGGACCGTGGCGCGCATGATCTTCACGTGCTTGATCTGGGGGTTCCCGCCGCGGCCGGTCGACGTCTTCACGAAATCGACGCCGGCTTCCACGGCGCATTTGCAGGCCGTCGCCACTTCTTCGTCGGTCAGCATGGCGACCTCGAGGATCGACTTGACCTCGTAGCCCGCGCCGTGCCCGACCTTGACCACCTCGGCGATGTCCCGCGTGTAGTAGTCGTAGTCCCTGCCCTTGAGCTTGCCGATGCTGGTCACCATGTCGATGCAGGCGGGCCGCCCCTTCAGCGACTTCACGACCGCTTCCGCCTCGGCGACCTTGAGCTCGGTCGGGATGGCGCCGAAGGGGAAGGCGACGGGTATCCCCGCCTCCAGCCCTGTCCCGTCGAGCAGGTCGGCCACGAGGGGGACCCACAGCGGGTTGGGGTGGACGCCCTTGACCTTGTATTTGACGGCCAGCTCGCACACTTCCCTGATCTTGGCCTCGTCCGTAGCCGGGTCGAGGACCGCAAAGTCCATCATCCCCGCGATCCTCTCGGCCGTGTACACTTCGTTGTTGATCTTCATTTGTTACCCTCCTGTAAACCGGATATGCGTCAGTTGCCCGGAGGACGGCATCCCCCGGGCAACAGCGTTACGATTATGATGTCCGAAAACCTGTCGTCCTATCAGAAAATGGGTCCGTCCAGGGCCTCGTAGAGGTCGGTGAAGCGCTTGAAGGCATCTTCGTATGCCGCGAAATTCTTCGGGTTCGGCTCATACGTCTTCATGATCCTGACCGACTTGGTCGCTTCATTGACGTCCTTGTAGACGCCAGTGCCGATGCCCGCGTACAGCGCGGCGCCCAGGCAGCCCGTCTCGGAGGTTTGCAGCAACTGGATCGGCTTCTGCGTGATGTCGGCCAACATCTGGCACCAGGTCGGCGACTTGGCGGCGCCGCCGGTCAGGCGGATCGCATTGATGTCGATGCCGGCCGCGGCCTCCGCCTTGAGGATGTCGGTCATCTCGTAGCAGATGCCCTCCATGACCGCCCTGGCCATGTCCGCCTTGGTGGTACCCAGCGACATGCCCGAGAACACGCCGCGCGCGTTTCCGTTCAGGCGTGCGCCCGACGCGCCCTGCAGGTAGGACAGGAAGGTGATGCCGTTCGCGCCCGGAGGCACGGTGTCGATCTGCTGGGTGATGAGGTTGTACGTGTCCTCATTGAGGACTTTGCCCGCCGCGACTTCGAGGCCGCAGAACGTGTCGCGGTACCAGCGGAAGCTGGAAGCGGCCGCGACCGAGAACGCCTCGATGGTCCAGTTGTTCACGCCGTGGTTGCCTTTGACGACCAGTTTCTTGTTGGGGTCGCGGATCGGTTCGCCGGACACGACGAAACTGGAGCCGAACGTGCCGACGACCATGACGCAGACACCGTTCTCAACGGCGCCGGCGCCGAACGTGCTGCAGTTCTGGTCGTGCGCGCCCACACAGATCATGGTGCCTTCGGCCAGTCCCGTCTTCTCCGCGATTTCCTTGCCGATCTTGCCCACGACCCTGCCCGGATCGGTCGCGATCTCGGCGCGCTGGTCCATGCTCATGCCCAGCACGTCGAACATCCTGGGGGCCCAGCAGTGGTTGTTCACGTCGCACATGCCTTCGCGGCTGGCGGAGGAAAGGTCGGTGTAATAGCCCTCGGCGCCGAACTCTTTGAGGAAATAGTCCTGGTTGGTGGAGAAGATCGCCGTTTTCTCCCAGTTTTCAGGCTCGTTTTGCTTGAGCCAGACCAGCTTGGTCGTGCTGAAAATCACGCCGAGGGGGTCTCCGGTGAGCGCATAGTATTCGTCGCGCGGGATCCGGCTGGTGACGTAATCGATCTCTTTCTGCCCGCTGCGCAGGTCCTGCCATCCCACGAAGGGCCTTAAAAGTTTGCCGTTCTTGTCCAGCAGGCCGATGACCGAACCCTGGGAGGAAAGGCCCAGCGCCACGATCTCCTTGGGGTCCACGCCCGAATTTTTGATCGCCGCCTTACAGGACTCGAACAGCGCCGGCGTGATGTCCTCGGCCGTCTGCTCGACCCAGCCGGGGTTGGGATAGTAGCAGGGGTACTCACGGTAATCCGATCCCACAAGGTTTCCTTCGAAGTCGAAAACGCATGTCTTGCATCCCGTGGTGCCTTCATCGATACCTACCAAGTATTTTCCCATTCGTGTTTACCTCCATCTCTGTTTAATATAGTTGTGCCTTCAATAAATCGGCTACCATGCCCGAAAGTTCGTCCACAATCCAGGGCGCGTTGCGCGTGCCGATGCGTTCCGCGCCGGCAAGGATGCAGCCCAGGGCCACCAGAGGCGTCCAGAAACTGCCGGTTCCCGCAACCTTAACCTTCATGTGGGACGGAACGGTCTCGCGCATGAGCCGAACCTGTTCGATTTTGGGCCCGCCGTGCCGGCCGGTAGAGGTCTTCACCCAGTCCATGCCCGCTTCCGCCGCGAGTTCGCAGGCAATCCTGAGCTCTTCGTCCGTAAGGAAATACACTTCCAGGATTGCCTTGCACTCGGCGCCATTATCGTGCGCCACCCTGGCGACTTGTGCCATGTCGTTTTTGTAGTAGTCGTATTCCTTGCCGCGCAGCCTTCCCACGTTGGTGACCATGTCGATGACCCACGGTTTCCCCTGCAACAGGGAAGCGCCCCGCTTCGCTTCCTCCACCTTAATCTCCGTCTCGTTGGTACCGAAGGGGAAGCTCACGACCCATCCCGTTTCGATCCCCGTACCCTCGAGTTCCTTCGCGACCAGCGGCACCCATACGGGGTTCACGTGGAGCCCCTTGAAATTGTACTCCCGGGCGATCTTGCACGCTTCGAGCAGCGTCTGCTTGTTGGAATTCGGGTTCAGTTCCGAAAAATCCATCATCTGCGCCAGTGTTTCCCTGCCGAGATCGAGTTTGCCGAATTTCATTGTATCTGACCTCCACTCGGAATAATGATTCGCGATATGCCTGATTCGTATATTAATATTAACACGTACATACAAGCACTCGCAATCGTCTCATGCAAAAAATCCGCAATTTTTTGCATGAAACGTTTTTACTTGTTAGGACCTGTTTAAACTAGTTCGCCGCCGACAGCGAAATATCCTGCTTTCAAACCATATCTTTCGCATTTTTTGATATTGCCGCGCGCAGAAACGAACCGTGATGGCGCCGGCCGACCGGGCGTTTGCCGGATACCGGGCACGGGGAAGGCTCCCGGCTTCCATGCGCGGCGCCATCGTTTTCCGGTTCCGCTGTTTATAGTCTGGCGTGTCTTTTTCGTCCTATCCCCGGGGTTTGAGTTTTTTCGCGAGCCAGGCGAGGTTTTCGCCCAGTGAGACCATGTTCGAAATGCCTTCCGCATCGCCCGCCGCTTCGCCCGGCTCCCTGCCGAACCCCATGTTCCAGTAGGACGCCCCTGTCATGACCATCTCGCTGAGCAGGAAGAAGTGGTAGATAGCGTCGGCCGCGGGCAGCGCCCCCGCGCGCCTGAGGGCGATCACCGGGGCGCCTACCTTGCGCCTGAACATGTTCTTGTTCTTTCTGGCGACATAGCCCGCCCGGTCGATCAGGGCCTTGGCCTCCGTGTTCAGGCAACCGAAGTATACCGGCGCGCCGATCAGGATGATGTCGGCCTCGATCATCTTTCCGATCGCGGCGTTCACGAAGTCGCCGTCGTTCACACAGCGCCGGACCTGGTTTTCGGCGCACCACATGCATGCGCGACAACCGCTCACCGGCTTTCCGCCGACATGGACGGTCTCGGTGACTATCCCTTCCTTTTCAAGCGTCTCGTTCACCTTCCCGAGCAGCAGGTTCGTGTTCCCGTTCCTGCGCGGGCTGCAGTTGAATGCCACGGCTTTGTACATGACGAAGGCCTCCCTCCTTTTTCTGTTGGCATTATATCACAATCCTAGTTAAATCCGCGCAAATGATTCCTGCGAAGCCCCGCCCAAGCAACTCCCCACGAAGCCAGCCTAAATAACCGCCCGCGAAGTCCCTCCCGAAAAACTCCCCGCGAAGCCCCCAAATAACCGCCCGCGAAGCCCCTCCCGAAAAACTCCCTACGGAGCCTAACCCGGGCAAATCCCCGCAAAGCGCAGCTTTGCGGGGAAGATGAGGAGCAATAAAGCGGCGCGAAGAATCCCCGGAGCGCGCAGCGCAGAGGGATGGGGCCCCCGCAAAGCGAAGCTTTGTGGGGAAAGGAGGAGCGATGAAGCGATCGAGCCTTCACGCTTTGCGTGTAGGCGAGTGATGCGCAATCCGCGACGACGCGTGAGAGGTGCGAAGTTTGCTCCGACGAGCGAAGACCTGCTCGAACGAATCCTACAAAGACCTGCCCAAGCAAACCACGCAAAGCCCACCCATGAAAACTCCCCGCGCAGCAAAGGCTTTGCGTGGAAGAGGAGGCGCAACGGAACGGGGCGAGGAATCCCCGCAACGCGAAGCGTGTAGGGGGTTCCGAGCGGAGTGGAGTTTGCGCCGACGAGCTTGTCATCATGCGCGCGAACGCTTATAATGGGTTTCAGGGCCAAAGGCGGCCCGACCGCTTCGCGGAAATACCCACTTCTTGGACGAAGGGAGTCCCGGCGCGTTGTTTTGCGCCGGTATTTTTAGAATATGAAAAAAACACGCCTCGCACTGTTGATCCTGGACGGATTCGGCGTCCGCGCCATGCGGCCGGACAACGCGATCGAAACGGAAGGCATCCCCAACATAAAAGCCTATATGCGCGAGTACCCCTCGACAACCATCCGCGCCAACGGGCTGGCCGTCGGGCTGCCCGAAGGCCAGATGGGGAACTCGGAGGTGGGGCACCTCAACATCGGCGCGGGCCGCGTGGTCTACCAGGATTTCACGCGCGTGACCAAATCCATCGCAGACGGCGATTTCTTCGAAAACCCCGAACTGCTCGACGCGGTGGAAAACTGCCGGAAAAACGGAAGCAGCCTGCATCTGATGGGCCTGGTTTCGGACGGGGGCGTCCACAGCCACATCGACCATCTCTACGCTTTTTTGGAACTCGCCAAACTCCACGGGCTCAGCGACGTGTTCGTCCACGCGTTCATGGACGGGCGCGACGTGCCCCCTTCGAGCGGCAAGGGGTATATTGAGGACCTGCAGGCCTACATCGACGAACACGGCACGGGGCGGATCGCGACCGTGTCCGGCCGTTACTACGCGATGGACAGGGACAACCGCTGGGACCGCATCGAAAAAGCGTACCGCGCGCTCGTGCTCGGCGAAGGGGTTCAGGCTTCCTCGGCCGTTCATGCGATGGAACAGGCCTACGCCGACGGCCAGACCGACGAGTTCGTCGTCCCGGCCGTCGTGATGCAGGGCGGGCGCCCGACGGCCACCGTACGCGACGGCGACAGCGTGATCTTCTTCAATTTCCGCCCCGACCGCGCACGCGAGCTCACGCGCGCGTTCACGCAGGAGGGTTTCACCGGCTTTACGCTGCCGGGCGGACGCAAAGACCTCTACTACGTCTGCCTGACGCAGTACGACAAGACCTTTAAAGGCGTCCACGTGGCGTACGGGCCGCAGAAACTCAATAACGTGCTCGGGGAGTACCTGAGCAAACAGGGGCTTACCCAGCTTCGGATCGCCGAGACGGAGAAATACGCCCACGTCACGTTCTTCTTCAACGGCGGCGTCGAGACGCCCTTCCCCGGGGAGAACCGCGTGCTCATCCCCTCGCCCAAGGTGCCCACCTACGACATGCAGCCGCAGATGAGCGCCCCCGAGGTCGCGAAGGAGGCGGAGCGGCTGATTCGCGAAGGTGCGCAGGACGTTGTGATCCTCAACTTCGCGAACCTGGATATGGTCGGGCACACCGGCGTGTTCGAGGCCGCCGTCAAGGCCGCCGCAACCGTGGACGAAGGCGTGCGCCGCGTCGTGCAGGCCATGCTGGACCAGGGCGGCGTCGCCATCGTCACCGCTGACCACGGCAACGCCGAGCAGATGGCCGACCCTAAGGAAGGCTGCCCCTTCACGGCCCACACCTGCAACCCCGTCCCCTTCATCCTCATCGGCGAAGCCGTGCGCGGCCTGAAGCTGCGGCATGACGGCCGCCTCTGCGACATTGCGCCCACGATCCTTGAAATCCTGGGGCTCGCTCAGCCCCCCGAGATGGACGGCCTCAGCCTTATATCACTGTCGGAGTAAACTCCCTCGTCGGAGCTCGTCGGAGCAAACTACGCACCTCTCGCCTTCGCGCAAGCGCAAAGGCTCGCTCGCTCCGTTGCTCCTCCTCTTCCCCGCAAACCTCCGCTTTGCGGGGTTTTGCTTGGGTTGGGCTTCGTAGATTTTTTTGGAACGGCTTCGTACTGTTTGCCCGGGAAGGCTTTGCGAAGGGCGCAAAGAACGTGTGCAGCAAAGAAACGGCGCATGAGCGCCGTTTCTTCCTGCTTGAAAAGATTTCAGCTTTCGCTCGTTTTGTGGTAGCCCGATTTTTTGTACATGCTGCCGCCCACCTGCGCGTCATAGGACGTGTCTATCGTTTGCCATTTCCCGTTTACGTACACTTCGTTCCACGCATGGTATCCGCTTACTTTGTCGGCGTAGCCCTTGACCAGTTTGGTGGGCACGCCCTGGCTCCTGAGCATCGCGGCGAACAGGGCGGCAAAGTCGTAGCAAATGCCCTTTTTTGAACTGTAGGTCTGCGTGATGCTGGGCACGTATCCCGCGGGCGGGTTCTTTTTGCGGTCGTAGTTTATTTGTGCGACCACCCAGTTGTAGACCGCCTTCACCTTCTGGCTCGCCGTCTTCCCTTTGGTGAGCGACGCGGCCTTCTTTATGGGCGCCATGGACGAACTGTATTTGATTTCCGACGTGCTGATGAGGTATGCGCCGTTGCTGCTCCCCGAAACTTTTGCCGATTTGGTCGTGATATACTTATATGAGGACCCCGAGGTGTTTTCCAGTACCGATACTTTGTAGGTGCCCTTCCCCATGTTCAGGGGGAAAGACTGGTAGCCGGCAATGGGCAGAAGGTTGTAATAGACCTTCTCGGAACCCTTTGCTATCATGACCTTGAGCTTTTTGCCGCTGTGGCTGGTGAGTTTGACCCTGATGACGTTTTTGGAAACCTGGGACGTACTGATCGCGGCCTTCGTCTTCGACGAGGCCGTAACCTTGGCGCTGCCGGAAGAAGCGCTTTTGGGCGGCGCGCTTGCCGCAACCTTGAGGTACGCTTCTTTCACATACCCGGTCTTCCCGGCCGCTTTCACCTTTATCCACGAACCGCAGTCCTTGTTTACGTCCATCTTGTTCCCCACGCCCAGGGGCAATAGCTTTTTCCCCGAAGTAGAGGCCGTTTTGTATACGTAGGTGAACTTCGTCGCCTGCACTATCTTCCCGGCCTTATACGTAGTGCCGGAAGACGCGCTTTTTGGCGGCGTCGTGCTCGACGCGGCCTTAAGGTACGCTTTTCTCACATACCCGGTCTTCCCGGCCGCTTTCACCTTTACCCAAGACCCGCAGTCTTTTAAGACGTCCATCTTGTTCCCCGCGCCCAGGGGCAATAGCTTTTTCCCCGAGGTAGAGGCCGTTTTGTATACGTAGGTGAACTTCGTCGCCTGCACTACCTTCCCGGCCTTATACGTAGTGCCGGAAGACGCGCTTTTGGGCGGCGCTGCGCTTGCCGTGGCCTTAAGGTACGCTTTTCTCACATACCCGGTCTTCCCGGCCGCTTTCACCCTGATCCAAGACCCGCAGTCTTTTAAGACGTCCATCTTGTTCCCCGCGCCCAGGGGCAATAGCTTTTTCCCCGAGGTAGAGGCCGTTTTGTATACGTAGGTGAACTTCGTCGCCTGCACTACCTTCCCGGCTTTATATGTAGTGCCGGAAGACGCGCTTTTGGGCGTTGCGCTTTTTTGGGCTTTGAGCCGCGATTCTATCACGTACCCGACCTTACCGGCCGCATCCACCTTCACCCACGACCCGCAGTCCTTCTTCACGCGCACCAGGTTGCCGGGACCCAGCGGAAGCACTTTGGAGCTTTTCGTCGAGGTCGATCTGTACACATACGTGTAGCCTTTGGACTGCATCACGGAACCGGCCGCGGCCTCAGGGGCCGCCGCTTCCTGTACGACGGATTCTTTCGGGGCCATCTCAGGAGCTGCATCAGCGACGCCCATGAGCGCCTGCGTCATGAAGACGGCGCAGAAAACGCCTGCGGCGATCAGCTTTTTAAGCATTAAACAACTCTCCTTTCGGTGGCCAGGCTGCCTTGCGGTTTCCCGTTTAGGCCCTTAGCTTTGCGTCACCGCTTTTCAGCGGTTTTGCCATTGTCGATGGGGAGCCAATCCTCGATGCCTTGCGATAACCTGCGTTACCCGGAAACAATTAAAGCCGTTCCTTTTCGTATTCCGGCTTTCTTAGGCAACTTCGTCGCTATTCGCTTTCGCCCTTTTCCTCCCTCCTTCCAGGGGCTGACGTTACCGTGCGGAGGCATCCGATCCAGATTCCTTCCCATGATCTCACCTCTATATAAACGAAGGGACCCGGGAGAAACGGAGTTTGGCATGATGCAAACACGTCGGGCCCCCTGTTCACGATAAGCCAAGCTCATATCACGGCAAGGACGAACGCTTCCGCGCCTTCATCGTCCCCCGCCTCACCGATCACGCACGCTTCCCGAAGCAGCGCGACGGCCCCGTCAAGCCGCGCCTCTTCGTTTGCGTGCACCTCGAACAGGGGCTGCCCGGCTTCTACGGCGTCTCCTGCGCGCGCGCGGCACACCACGCCCGCCACCGGGTCGATCGCGTCGGTCTTCTTCAGCCTGCCGGCGCCCAGCAGCCGCGCGGCGAGCCCGACCTTCATCGCGTCTACCCGCCGCACCACGCCTTCTTTTGGGGCGGGGACAAAAAGGCGCTTTTTCGCGCCGAGCAGCCGCGTAACGCCCTCTGAGGATATGGCGTTTACATCGCCGCCCTGCAGTTTTACCATCGTGCGCAGCCTGCCGAGCGCGCTCCCGTCGCGAAGCGCCAGCGCGGCCTTTTCGCGCCCTTCCTCGAGCGTGGCGCAGACGCCGCCGAGCTCGAGCATGTGCGCGCACAGTTCCACGGACACCCGCTGAAGCGGCGCGCCTTCGCGCCGGCCGCTCAGCACCTCGACGGCCTCCCATACCTCGAGCGCGTTGCCGACGGCGTCCCCGAGCGGCTGGTCCATCGCCGTGACCACCGCCCGCACCGCGCGGCCTTCCGAGCGCCCGATGTCCACCATGGCCCCGGCGAGCAGCAAAGCGTCCCGGCGGGTCTTCATGAACGCGCCGGCGCCGCATTTGACGTCGAGCACGAGCACGTCCGTCTTCAGCGCCAGCTTCTTGCTCATGATGCTCGATGCGATCAGCGGGACGCTCTCGACGGTGGCCGTGGCGTCCCTCAGGGCGTAGAGCCGGCGGTCCGCCGGCGCGATGTCGTCCGTCTGCTCCGCTACCGCCAGGTTGCAGGACAAAAGCACTTCCTTGAAACGCTCCGGGGTCAGCGCCGCCGACAGCCCGGGGATGGCCTCCAGCTTGTCGATCGTGCCTCCGGTGTGCCCGAGCGACCTGCCCGACATCTTGGCGACCTTCAGGCCGCAGGCCGCGCATACGGGCGCCACGATCAGCGTCGTCGTGTCGCCCACGCCGCCCGACGAATGCTTGTCCGCGACTATGCCCGGCACATCGTCGAAATCGACCGTTGCCCCCGTTTGCGTCATGGCCCGCGTCAGCGCGAGCGTCTCGAAGCGGTCCGCGTCCCGGATGCAGACCGCCATCAGGAAGGCCGCGAGCTGGTAGTCGGGGATCTCGCCGGACGCCGCCCCCCGCACCACGTATTCGATCTGCGCTTCACTTAGCGCGCCGCCCCTGCGCTTATCGTCGAGTATGCCGTACATATCCATTCGGAATTCCCCCTTTCCCCCGATTATACACCGGGCGAAAACGGGGCGTCACCCATTTGTCCCCATCGCTTGAACCGCTAACCCAAATGCTCTATAATCAATGGAAAGCTGGCAAATATCCCTGCGCCTTTTGGGGTATGCCGGGAACAGCCGCATATGCTCACAAAGGGAAAGGAGTATTTTTCATGCTGAACAAGAAGACCGTCACCGATATTGACGTCGCCTCCAGGCGCGTCCTGGTGCGCCTGGAACTCAACGTCCCCCTTGACGAGAACAGGAACATCACCGACGACAAGCGCATCCAGACGACGCTGCCCACGGTCCGCTACCTGATCGAACACAGGGCGCGCGTGATCATCTGCGGCCACATGGGCCGCCCCAAGGGCAAGGCCGACCCGGCCTTCTCCCTCTCGCCGGTCGCAAAACGCTTTGCCGAACTGCTCCCCGGCGTGAACGTCACCTTCGCCTCCGACGTGATCGGCGAAAGCGCCAGGGCCGCCATCGCCGCCATGCAGGACGGGGACGTCGTCATACTGGAAAACGTGCGTTTCCATAAAGAAGAAACCGCGAATGACCCCGCATTCGCCAGGAAACTGGCGGCCCTTGCCGACATCTACGTCAACGACGCTTTCGGCTCGAGCCACAGGGCGCACGCCTCTACGGAGGGCGTCGCCCATTTCCTTCCCGCCGTCGCCGGTTTCCTGGTAGGCAAGGAACTCGACGTGATGGTCGGCGCCATCTCCCACCCGAAGCGCCCGTTCGTGGCCATCCTCGGCGGCGCGAAGGTCGAGGACAAAATAGGCGTCATAGTAAACCTGCTCAACAAGGTCGATACGCTCATCATAGGCGGCGGCATGGCCTTCACCTTCGCGAAGGCGCAGGGCGGCAGCATCGGGAATTCCCTGCTGGACGAATCCCACGTGGAGGCCGCCCTCGATATGCTCAATCAGGCGAAACTCAAGGGCGTGAACTTCCTGTTGCCCGTCGACGCCGTCGCGGCCGACGCGTTCAAGAACGACGCGAACCGCCGGACGGTGGACATCATGTCCATCCCCGACGGCTGGATCGGCATGGACATCGGCCCCAAGTCCGTCGAGATCTTCAAAGCCGCCGTCGCGGACGCACAGACCGTCATATGGAACGGGCCCATGGGGGTTTTCGAGTTCGAAAACTTTGCGGAAGGCACGCGCGCCGTCGCGGGGGCGCTGGCCGGGAGCGGCGCGGTGACCATCATCGGCGGCGGCGATTCCGCGAGCGCCGTCAGGCAGATGGGGTACGCCGACGAAATGACCCACATCTCCACGGGAGGCGGCGCCACCCTGGAACTCCTCGAGGGCAGGGAACTGCCGGGGCTTACCGCGCTCGACGACAAGTAATAATTGTTTGAAACACCGGCGGGTTTTAGATCGCCCGACAAAGAAAAGCATAAACGCAGGGGGTGCGGGGGATGCAATCCCCCGCTTCCAATCCGATCTGACGACATGTGCGTCAGACGGCAGAAAAATGCCGCTTTAAGCGGCATTTTAACCACACAGAAAACCGTCGACAAGCCCCGAAGGGTTTGTCGACGGCCAGAAAAGGCGCCATATGGCGCCTTTTCTTCCTGCCGTAAGACCGAAGGCGATTATCTGGCGCCGGCAGGGCCCCCTAAAGGCCGCCCCAGGCGAACAGCAGGGCGATGATGATCCCCCCGACCGCGCATCCTAGGGCGATCACGCGCCCGTACCGCTGCATGAACTCGCCTTTTTTCGAAAACGGATACAAAAGGATCGCCAGAACGCTCACAAGCGCCAGGACTGCGCCGCAGATGACACCCGCCATCCGGCACCCCTCCCCGTTCGTGTCCACTGGCCGGCGCAAACCTTTCGGATTGTCCGGCCGTCCCAGGGCCGCCCGGGCCCCTTATCGAAAGGCTAACGAGCCTTTGGTTCGATGTAAGTATAGTACATTTTAGCGCCGGTTACAACACGGACCGCACCGCGTCGCGCCGGTGTTGTGAACACGGTCTTGCCACCGTTCACCGCATCGTCGCGGCCGTGATCGAGTTCGATCCGAGCCTGTCGGCTATCGCGTCGAGCTGTTTCACCGCGGTCGAACCCAGCTTTTTCTGAAGATTCACCCTGTCGGCATAGTACAGCACGCGCGCGACGACAGGGTTGTTGCCGTATTTCTGAAGATAATTCTTCGAGTAATAGTCGTAGTAGTTGACGCTCGGCGCCTTTTTCGCCGCCGTGCCCGACTTGGACCCTTTCTTCGATCCCGATGGCTTCGATCCCGATGGCTTCGCGGCGGAGCCCGCCGTCTTGCCCGCGTCCCTGGCGGCCTGCGCGGCGAGCTTTCGAAGTTCGATTTCGTAATCCCGTTCCGATTCGGCCTGTTTGCGGCGCATCTGTTCGAGCTGCAGCGCGATCTCGTTGTTGTATCTGCGCGCGCCCTCCGCCTTCTCCTCGTCCTTTCGCGTCAGTTCGGCGACCAGCGCCTGTATCCTTTGTGCGCGTTCGCCTTGGAGCGCACTCCTGTTTTCCGCCTTGCGCGCGTTCAGGGCCGAGCGCACGTCCAGCACATAGCTCGACCGGCTCATGCCCCTTCTCAGGGCCTCGTTCTCGTTGTCCTGCAGGGCGGACGCATACTCCTTCTCGAGTTCCCTGAGCCGCGCGTCGTACGCCGGATCGGTATCGGCCTTTGCGGCCGCGCGCTTCTGCGCTTCCGTCATAGGCGTATATTGCATATACTCGAGCCTGGGTACGGCGACGGACGGTTTTGCCGCCGCCGGTTTCGGAACGGCCGGTTTGGGCGCGGACGGTTTCGCCACCGCCGCCTTCACGCCGTACTTCTCATATGCGGCCTGTGTTTTGGGCCCCCATATGCCGTCGACTTTCAGGTTCGCGCCTTTTCGGTTCAACTCCTGCTGCAGCTTTTTGACATCGCTCCCCGTGCTGCCATATCCAATAGCCATACGAATCACCTCTGTCCCCGGTTCAAAACAGTCTTTATCCCGTTGATACGGGCCTGGTTTTTTGCGGCCTGCCTGTCCAGTTTCCCGATATTGATATCGCACGCCTCCCCCAGCCTTTCTGCGCGCTGGTACTGCATAACCTGGGTGTCGTACCAGGCGAACCAGTCGAGAAGCGCGGCCAGTTCGTCCTGCATGGCGGGCATGTTTTTTATCAGCGCCAGCCTTTCTGTATCGGGCACCAGGGTGACAGCATCGGCGATGCGGTAACACCTGCAGGTTTTCGGACCGAATCCTTCGGGTATCTCGCCGCAAAACGCAACCGAGCCCTCCATGTCGCCGACCTCGGCGTAACCCTCCACATAACCGTCTTTTCCGGGCTTAATTTTCATCACAGCACCCCCCATATCTCGGCAATCGTGCACGAGCCCCCGTCGTAGAAGCCGTTATGCGTGGAGTTTTCCCGGTGGCTGAACCTGTTGCAGTAACCCCACGTCAATGTTGTACCGCTGTATGTCGCGCCAACCTGTATGGAATGCGCGCTCGTTTCCAGCGCATACATCGTCCCGCCGCGAAGGCAGCCGCTGTCCGCAACGGCGAGTATGCGGGCGGAGTTTTCCGAAACCCTGACTTTGAAAACGGTATACTCGCTGAAATAAGGAACCGTGATGTTTCCGCCGCTCCAGCTGCCCGACCACAACAGGACGCCTGTACCGTCCCTGTCCAGTATCCTTGTCCACGGCTGCCACGTGCCCGAATAATACGTGCGGTAATACCTTCTGTTGCTCGCGTGCGCGGTCAGCGTCTGCTCGAAGCGGACGGAGCCGTGTTTACAGCTCGCAACCGTCCCGTATGACGGGAAATCAGGACCGGCTAACTGGCTGATATTGTTGCCGTCAACAATGCTGTAACTGAAGCCAAGAGGGTATGTGCCGTAGGAATTTCCGTTCTCGGCCGTTACAGGCGCATAGTTTATCATGTCGTGCCCGCCGACGTTCAGGCCGCCGGTAAGGGCGCCGCCCGACAACGGCAGTTTCGTTAAATAGAGTTCGCGGAACATCTCGTTCATGTCGCGGACCTGCACAGGGTCGGCCGGGTCGAAAATCTGCCTGAGCGCCATGTTACACCCCCTAATCGCGTTCGAGTTCCAGCGCGACCTGCACGCCCGATAACAGCCTGATATCCGCCGGTTCCACCGCCGCAAGCCCGGCCGCCGGGTTCTCCTCGGCGTAATTGGCGAACCTCAGCTTCACGCGCCGTCCGCGCACGTTGATGCGCGTGCGCACCACCTTCGCCTGTGCAGTGAGGTTCACGACGCGGCGCCTGTACTTTTTCTCGGTCCACGCCTCGATCACCAGCTTGGCGCCCTCTTCCCCGTACCCGTGCAGATAGGCGATCTCGACGGCCTTTACGGCGTTTTTCATCTTAAAGTCCATCCACGGCACCTCCCAGTACGCCTTCAGACAGGCGTCTCCCGCTTCCCGCACGCCGTAGCGCCGGACGGCGCGCGACCCGTGCTCGAAACACAGGAGTTTCTCCTCGAAAACCAGGAACCCCCTCACGTTGGCGTTCACGCCGACGTCCTTGACCATGAACGCGCGCCGTTTCAGGTCGTACTCGATAACGCGCCCGGTTTCGCCCCCCACGGCCATGACCAGCCTGTCGCGGTATAGCGCCATCACGCTCGCGCCGTCGGGCGGGTACGTTTCCCACAGGTTCCTGAGCCTGTCGTTATCGGGTACGGGCAAAGCCCGCACCCCGTCGTACACGCACAGCCCCTCGCGCGAGAGGAAGTACGCGGCATCCCCCGTGACCACGACCGACGCGTTGCTCACCGGATGCACGTCGCCGGGTATCCTGGCCACCGCGTACGTGCTCGGGGACGACCCGGCGATACGGTGCAGGCTGTGCTCCTTGAAGACCACGATCTCGTTGAAGATGGCCGAAAGCCCCACCACTGCGCCCCCGTCGAAGCTGGGCACCTTCACGAACCCGCCCGCGCCGTCCGGGTTATACGGGTCCGCGCTCCAGTCGTAGGGGTCCAGGGGCCGGGACCAGTACACCGTGTCCATCTCGCCCGTTTCGGAAGACCCCGCCCCGAAGATCCGTTCGTGGTTCAGCGCGAGGTACCTCACCCTCGGCGCGTTGGCCACGCTCTGAACGTTCGCGCCGTCGTAGATCGAAACGCCGAAGTCGCCCAGGGCCAGCAGGTTTTTGTTGCCCAGCTGGTAGTTCACTGAGCTGTAGGCCATCGCGCCCGTCAGCTTCGACCACCCGCCATCGTGGCCGCGCAGGTACACGCCGCTGGGCTGCGAACTGACGAGCTTGGGCGCGCGCAGCTGGGTCTGGTCGATCCGGGCGTAGGGGAAATACTGCATCAAAAGCGCGCACCCCTCCAGCGCCGGTATGTCCGGGTGCACGGGCGTATCGTAGGCCGAAAGGCCCCTGGCCACCGCCAGGTTCCCGCCGTCGGTGTCGAAGTTGCACGCGTCGGGGGAGTATCCGGGGGCCAGGTTGGTCTCGTCCTCCGACTGGTCCAGCCCCATGAAACGGTCTATGCGGTACTGCGCCGCCTCGTTTCCCATCGAACACGCCCCCTATACGTACTTGTTGCAAACGGCGCCGGCGCCCGTCCCGCCCAGTTCCGCCCCGCAGGGCCGTATCATCCGCCGCTTCCTTTCGAACTCCTGCAAAAAGAACTGCGCCCGCTGCTGGCGGAGCACCGATCCCGCGCCCAGCACGCGGTAGGCCGCGTAGTCGGCCAGGCAGTCGTGGAACCGCTCGGGAAACACGGGCGCGTCCCCGTCGTTCTCGAGCAGGACGGGCAGGTACCGGTACACGACGTCGACGGTTTCCTCCTTCGCGCCCGGCACGCGGATCCTCGAATCGGGCAGCGCATGATGCGCCCGCGGCGGCGCCAGACCCGCCTTGCCCGCCGGATAGACCCCCTCGATGAAAATCACCGCGAAAGCTAGGTCCGAAGGCGCGAAACACCCGTCTTCGTCCAGCTCCGCCTGCTCCACCCGGCAGGGCCTGTAGTCCCGCTCGCACACCTGTATGTAGCCGCTGTTGACGTGCCCGGCGATACTGAACCCCTGCTTGTATTCCTCTACGGTCTCGGCGTCAGTGTCCTCCCCGAGGTTGACCAGCGCCCGTTCGATGATCTCTAGCAGCGTCATGGTCTCCCTCCTAAACGATGTCCGCCTGCCTGAGCACCTCCGCGACGCTTTGCGGCACCTCGACGTCGGCGCCGCGCCGTATCACTGTCCAGTACCCGTTGATGCACACCTCCACCTGCGGTCCTTCCCCCGGCACGGCCGGGATGTTCAGCCTCACGCGTTTCTGGTCTTTCAGGGCGCTTTTCGTTTCGTCCGGTTTGTTCCTGCCCATTTTCCGCTCCTCCGTTTCGTTCATCCGCCCGGCGCGGCCGGCCCCATGCCGGCCGCGCCGGGGGCGTTTTTTTGGCGTTCCGGCAGTATCGCCGCCGGAACTAGTCCGCCGTGAATCCGTGCTCGATACGTATGAGCCATTCGTGCTGCAGCACCTTCGCGGCGTAGCCCTCCACCTTCCATCCCACCGTGTTGATCTGGTCCAGCGGGTCCTGGCTCCCCGCCGACCCGGCGGGCTTGACGATGGTCCTGAGCTGCCCGCCTTCCTCGATGTCGACCACGCCGTAGGCCTCTTCCCCGAAGATGAACGTGGTGGCCACGTCGGCGGGAGGCGTACCGGCGCCCGCTCCCTCGTAGACCTTGCCCAGCGTGGTCTCCACGAAGATCACGCCGAACAGCTTCCCTATCTCTCCCTCGAAGATGCGCTCGCCCGCCGAATACTTCGCGACGTCCTGCCACAGCTCGTCCGACTGCAAGTCGTACGTCGCCTCCGGCGTCACGATCGCCACGTAATACCCGCGCCCGCCGCGCATGAACTGGGGCGCGTTCGCCTTCTTCAGCGAGCGCACCGCCTTGCGTATCTCCTCCACCGTCAGCACGTCCGTGGCCTCTACCAGGTTGCGCGCCGTCTTCGAATTGGCGTACTGCACGTTGGTCCCCAGAAGCACGGCGTCGCGCGTCACGATGTCGATCGATTCGCCGCCCTGCTGTCCCATCAGGCCGACCGCGTCGTTGATGACCTCGTCCACGGCGGTGAGCGTCATGAACCGCTCCGTCGCCACGTACCCGCCGTAGGGGGACATCGTCGCCTGGACCTCGGTCTGCGCCAGGGACTGTCCGTCGGGGATGACGCCTTCCGTCAGCGGCGTGGTGATGGGCGCGAAATTGGTCCAGCGCCTGAACTGCACCGCCTTTCCGCTGTGCAGGGGGACCACCTTCTTCTTCCCCCAGTTGTAGAACACCAGCTTGGGCTTCGCCCGGAGCAAAAGCTTTCTGTCGTAGTATTCCTGCATCGTCGTCGGCACCGACGAAGTCGTTGCCGTATAAAGCTCAGCCATCGTCTCATCCTTTCAAAACTGGGCTAGAGCACCACGCGCTTGCCCGACCTGACCGCCCGGTCGATCGACTCGATCTGCTCGTCGGTCATCATCCGGATGCTCTGCTCCATGTCCGCCTGCCCGAATCCTCCCGCCGGCGCCGGCATGCTGTTGCGCGCGCGGATGCGCTCCACGACCTCCCGCTCGGCCTGCTCGCGCGCCTTTTGCAACCGCGTCTCCCCGCTGAACTGTTGTACGATGTCACTCAGCGGGTATCCGAGCGCGATGAGCGCCGTCGCCATTTCGCTTGAACCGGCGAACTCCACCACGTCGAAATCGGGCATGTGCTCCCTGATCTTGGCCTCCTGTTCAAACAGCCCTTCCAGGCGTTCGCCCGAAAGCCGCGCCGGCAGGACGGTGTCCGTCTGCTGCCCGCCCGGCTGTCCCCGGTGCGTCGCGATGTACTCGGCGGCCTGGGGCGAGATGTCCAGCTTCTTCGCGAGGTGCTCGTAATACTCCTCGTTGGCCCGTTTCTCGGCCTCTTCGGCGTCGAGCCCCTCGTACCGCGCCATCGCCAGCTTCCCGACTTTGAGCGCCGGCCCGTGCTCGCGCTGCCATTTCCTGCGCTCCTGTTCGATCCGCTTGCCCAGCACCCGGTGGAACGCCTCCTGCGACTCGAACACGACCGCTTCGCCCTCCTGCGGCGCCCCTTCCCGCCCGCCGTCCTGCACGCCGGGCGGCTGCAAGGCCTCGCCGGCGGCGCCTTCTGCGGCCGCGGCGGCCTGCGTATCCTGCGTCTCGCCGCCGAAAATCCCGGTTTCCATCGTTTCCTGCATGGTCTGTCCCTCCATGTTCACAATCGTTTTATTGCCCGATTGAACGGCTCATTCGCGCGCGTCCTCCGCCCCGGCCCGGCTTTCGCGCTCGCGCAGCTTCGCGAGCACGCGCTGCTTCCCTTCGAAATCCATCATCTCGATCGCCGTCACCGGCGTCATCAGCCCGCCGGACATCTGCAAAAGCCGCATCGCGAGTTCGTTCCGGTACGCCGCCTCGACAGGCGTCTGGCGCTGCGCCTCGATGCGCACGTCGAAGTCGAAGTGCCTGCGTTTCGCGCCCGAAGCCCGGTCCGCCATACGCGACGCGCTAAAGCATATGGTCCGCTCTTCGCCGCCCGGCCCGCGGACCATGAACCGCCTGCTCTCGGTGTAGAACTGCGAGATGAGTTCGATCATCATGTGCACGACCTGCTCGAACCCGTCGTAGAGCTGCTGGACCAGCAGGCGGCTGCGTTTGGATCCCGCTTCCTGCAGCGCGATGATCGCGCTGGCCGCCGTGACGTTCCGGAGCCCCTCGCCGCGGTTGAACTGGTTCTGCCCCGACTCCTCCTTGATCATCTGGATCTTGCCGTTGTAGTAGCTGTACACGACGGGGTTCAGCGGCAGCGCCGAAAACCAGCGCACGGCGGCTTCGTCGATACGCCCCGCGCGCACCACTTCGCGCGAATAGTCGGTGAGCGCCTCCATGTCCACGTCCGCGCCCTTGTCCACCAGAAGCTTGAGCTTCCCGGACAGCAGCGCGTTGTTGAGGATGATCTGGTCGAGCCGGTCGGCCAGGAACTGGAGCGGCCCGAACACGTCCATGATCCCCATGCCAAAGGGCCGCCCGCTCAGCCTGTAAACCGGCTCGACGACGAACGGGTACAGGCCGTGCGCGTACAGGCCGTCCGGGCACGCTTCGCGGCTGTCTTCGAGGAGCACACCCCCCGCGATTTTGGCCATGTGCACGTTACCGCCGCCAAACGCGCCCGGCGTCCTGTACCAGTATTCGATGAGGAGTATTTCCTCCTCGCCCGCCGTCTCGTCCTCGCCCGGCATCAGGCGCGCGTATGCGTCCGATCGCATCTGCGGCTCCTGCCTCGGGTAGTTCAGCTTAAACCACGCGCGCGGCAGGCGCAGGGTCTTGAAGCAGGCGCGCCCCTGCTGGATGTCCTCGCAGCGCGGGTCGAAGAAGAAATGCTTCACGTCCCACTCCCGCACGTTCACGTCGCCCAGGCCGCCGTAGAGCGTACGGTCCCAGAACACCTCCTGCACGCTCGTGCCCTTGATGAGCGCGCTGCGCACCTTTTCCCTGTACGTTTTCCTGTAGTTGCGCCGCTTCAGTATGTAGCGCACGACCTCGTTCAGTTCCGCCGCCAGCCGGTCGTCGCCGGGCTCCTGCCCCAGGATCACCGGCTCCGGGTAGTAATCCATCACGTCGGCTAAGAGGGATTCGCAGGTGGAAAACAGCACCGGCGACGACGGCCGCGGGGCGCCCGGCTCCGTGGCTTGCAGGTGCTCCCACTGCCGCCCTTCCCAGACCCTCTCGTTCTTCGCGAACCTTTCACGCAGCGCGCGCGTTAACTGGCTGAAACGCCCGAACAGCGCGTAGGCCCGCTCGACCAGCGCGTTCTTCCCGCCCCCTCCGAAGTCTCCGTCCCGTCGATCCATAGAATAATCCTCCGGTTTTTGCAGCGTTTAAACCACGCGTCAGAAATCCTGTTTAAATTGACCATCCCGCCTGATGACAAGCCTTCGGTTTGCCATAAAAAATAGAACCGCCATGCAATCGGCGGTCCCGAATAGTTTTCCATGATCCATTCTACCATGGCCGGCCGCGGCCGCAACGGGGCAAAACCGGCTCGTTCCCGGCGCAATCCCGTCGGAACTCGTCGGAGCAAACTACGCTTTGCTCATAATCCCCTTTGCGCTTTGCGCTCCGGGGATTCTTCGCCCCGCTCCGTTGCTCCTCCTCTTCCCCGCAAAGCTCCGCTTTGCGGGGATTTACTCAGGTTAGGCTTCGCAGATGCTGATCGGGCGGAGCTTCGCAGGAATTGTTTAGGCAAAGCTTCGTGGGTATTTTTCGGGTAAAGCTTTGCTGGGAGTTACTAGGGCTAGGCTTCGCAGGAATTGTTTGGGCAAGGCTTCGTGGGTATTGTCAGGGCAGGGCTTTGCGGGAATTACTAGGGCTGGGTTTTGCGGGAATCTCTAGGGCGGGGCTTCCTCTCCCCCGCCCGGGTCGATCGTGACCACTTCCAGCCCCTCGCACAGCGCCAGCTTCACGGTAAAGCAGGTCCCGCCCCGGCCGCGGCCGTCGTACACCGCGATCAGCCGGCCCGAGCGCCCTATCATCTCGCGGTTCCGCTCGAACATGCAGGCGCGCGTATAGACCGGCCGCATCGTCACGGCCTCGTCGCACAAGCTCAGGATGCGCTCGTGCCGCGCGCGCTGCGCCCTGTTCCAGCGCGACGCCTGCGTGGCACAGGGGAGTATGCAGCACAGCGATATGCCGGGCACCCGTTCCTTCAGGGCGAGCACCGTTTCCGCCGCCCATATATCCGCCCCCAGCGCCATGCCGGAGAGGAAGACGCGGTAGCCGTCGTCCACGGCCTCCCGCACGCGCGCGTCCAGCTCCGCCTTGACCCTGAGGCACGCTTCGTGCTCCTCGTCGCTGCCGAAGGCGAGGTTTTGCGGGCGGTGCCCCGTAAAACAGCAGGTGATCTCCCTCATCGCCATCCCCCGTTAACGTCCCTTCCAGCGCAGTTTAGGCGCTATTTTCCGTTCCCTGATTATACCATTTTCGCCCGCCCTCCGCACGGCTTACCCGTCCCAGAACCCCTTTCGCGGCTTCGGGCCGCCCGAGAGCGGGTCGAAGCGCGGCCGTGTCCGAACCTTGGGCGGCTCCGGCGCCGCGGGCCGGCTCATCAGGAAATAGCGCAGCGCGTCGTAGATGTGGTCCTCCCCCGCCGTGTCGACGTCCTCGGGCCGCATCGGGTCGTAGACGAGCGCGGGGATCGTGCGGATCGTGTGCCTGCACGAGCGCATCACGTACAGGCCGGGCCTGCCCGTTTCGTCCAACGCCAGCCGCCTGTGCAGCTGCATCTTCCCGGCGAGGCGCGCGTTGTCCCCTTTCTGAAAAAAGACGCCCTTTGCGGCCATCTGCGCGGCGATGGACTCCCCCCTGCTGGCGTCCCAGATCGAAGGGTCGGCCACCCCTGCCACCTCCTCTTCCCCCGCGTCCCTCTCCGTCTGAACGATGGCCCGCGCGATCTCGCCGGGCGTCTTTCGCACGCCTTCGTCCGGCGCCGTGGCGCCGTACAGCTCGCGGTATACGTACGCGCGCACGTCGGGGTCCACCGCTATCCAGATCACGGCGAAAGGGCGCGAGAAACCGAAGTCGAAGGCCCGGTAGCGTTTCCAGGACGGCGGCGGCACGAAATCCCCGATGACGTGCGTACCCGTGCCGTCTTCGTACCGCGCGGGGACGTCGAGCCATTCGGAGAACACCTGCCCCTCGAACGCGTCCCAGCGCCCGAAAAGCAGCGCGTCCCGGAGCGCGCGCGGCTTCTGTTCGAGTTCGAAGACGTAGTCCGGGGTCAGGTAAGGGTTGTCCGTGCAAAGCGCCGGGATGTACATCACGCTCCTTCGCTGCGCCTTTTTAAGCGTGCCGGAGTATACCGAAAAAGCGTGTTCCTTCTCCGGCGCCCCCCGGTCGACGAAGTGGGCGCGCACCCAGGCGTGCCCGATCCCGCCCGGGTTGGCGGTCGCGCGCACGAGGGGCTTGACGTTCAGCGCGCGCCGGGCCCTGAGCCGGCTCTTGAGGAAGTCGTAGACCGGCCTGGAAAAATGCGTCAGTTCGTCGATGTAGAGCCACTGGATCTCGGCGCCCTGGTAGCGCGTCCTGTCCTCGTCGTGCTGGCAGTGCCTGAAACGCATCACCGACCCGTTCACCAGCCGGTATTCGTAATCGGACGCGCTGTACTCCCCCAGGGCAGCCGGCACCGATCTGTGCGCTTCCCCCAGCACGGTGTCCTTCAGCTCGCGGTACGTCCGCCGGAACAGGTACGCCTGCGTGCCCGGGTGCCTCAGGCACCTGAGCAATGCGTCCATCACCACGGCCTTCGTCTTCCCCCCGCCGGCGGCGCCCCCGTAGAGGACCTCGTCCGCCGCCGACGCGTGGAAAAGCCGCTGGCGCATGGTGGGCGTGTAGCCGAGCCGCACGCGGACCTCATCCATATTCGCTCCTCCTCTTTACTGTTCAGGCCAACGGCTGTCCCGCACATCCAGCAAATAAAACCGCTCCCGCGACGTTTCTACACATTTTTTAAAGGACCCCCTGATAAACATAGTTCGGGGCATACAGGGGCAGGGTTACAGACCACACCACGCCCTCGCGCCCCCCTGCTAAGCCCTGCCCCAACAAACACCTGCAAAGCCCTGCCTAAACAGCGTCCCACGAAGCCTTGCCCCAACAATTCCACAAAGCCCTGCCCGAACAACTCCTGCAAAGCCCCGCCTAAACAGCGCCCACGAAGCCCCGCCCAAACAAACAGCTTCGAAGCCCCGCCAAAGCAAACACCCGTAAAGCCTCACCCGAACACTCCACCCGAAGCCGCAGGCTTTGGGTGGAAGAGGAGGAGCAACGAAGCGGTGCGAGCCTTTGCGCTCCGCGCGAAGGTGAGCGGTGTGGAGTTTGCTCCGACGAGGGAGCGAAGCGGAGTTTGCTCCGACGAGCAAAGCCCCCCCCAAACAGCGCCCACGAAGCCCCGCCCGAGCAAACACCTGCAAAGCCCTGCCCCAACAAACACCTTCGAAGCCCCGCCCGAACACTCCACCCAAAGCCGAAGGCTTTGGGTGGAAGAGGAGGAGCAACGGAGCAAGCGAGCCTTTGCGCTCCGCGCGAAGGTGAGCGGTGTGGAGTTTGCTCCGACGAGGGAGCGCGAAGCGCAGAGGGGATTATGAGCGAAGCGTAGTTTGCTCCGACGAGGGCTCCGACGAGGGTTCCGGTACCACCGTCTCCACCACCACCGTCGTGTTCCCGTGTTCGCGGTTCTCCCTAGCGAGCTCCCGTTTCAGCTTCAGCGCCTTATCCACCGGCTCCATCGCCTTGGAAATGTCGGTCTCCGCCTGCATCAGCCCCTCGGCGGCGCGCAACAGCGCCCGCGTGACGGCCTGTTCGCAGGCTTTCAGGGCCGCCGCCTGGTCTTTTCCGCCTACGCGGGCACAGGCCGCCGCGGCCTCCTTCGGTTTGGGGGAGACCGCCGCCCTTTGGGGCCTCTTCCAGCCTTCCTTGTTCGCGCGCCTGCTCACCGCTGAGCGGCTCACGCCGTGTTCGCGCGCCGCCTGCGCCAGCGTCATCCCCGCCTCGACCCGGCTGCGTATCCGCTTCCAGACTCCGCGCTTTATTCGTCCCTTTGCTTTGGGTTTCCCGGCCATCACCGCACCCCCTTATTACCAATCCAGTGACAGACGCGCCGGGCCTTTTGCCGCACGCCGCATTTGCGCTTTACATAACGAAAAAGTTTATGTACAATAATACTGATAAATGTGTACTCCTTACCGGCTTTTGCCACCCTTTTTATACGGCCCTGTCCGTTAAGGCGTGGTATTCCATGAAATACGGAGGGCAGCTTCCATGAAAAAAACAAGTGCCGTTCTCGCTCTGCTCCTGTGCGTCACATTCTTGCTGGCCGCCTGCGGAGGCGCCGAGCCTTCCCCCATAGTCGGGAAATGGACGGACGAAACCACAGGGATGACCACGATGGAATTCCTTGGCGACGGTTCCCTGAAGATGTACGTGCTGGACAAAGAGGCCATGACGGCGACCTACAAGGTGGACGGCGATAAGCTCACCATACTGTCCTCGGAGGGCGTCGAAACCAAGGCGACGTTCAAGGTCGACGGGAACAAACTCAGCATCACCGACCCCAATGCGGACAAGACGATGGTCTACATCAGGCAATAGGATAAACGTATGGCGTGGGCCCGGCAAAGCATGAAGCCGGGCTTTTCCCTGCCCTCTACCCTCTCAACGCAAAGGCAAATTTTCCCCTGCGCCATGTTTACATTCCCAATTTTTGCATATACAATAGGTAAAGACAAAAGGAGGGAACCTGCATGTCGAAACGGTTGTTGGCCCTGGCGCTCGTGCTTTTGGCCGCGTTTGCCCTCGCCGCATGCGGCTCTGACACCATCGTGGGCAAATGGAAAGACAATATCCTCGGGGTAACGGTCACGGAATTTACCCAGGACGGAAGAGTCATCATCGAGGTGCCTTCAACGTCGCAGAAGTTAGAGGGCACCTATGAAATAGAAAACGATAAGCTCACGACCCAATCGGACAAAACCAAGCGAACCTACACCTTCGTTATCGAGGGGGACCAGCTCAAACTCACCGACAAAACCGGCAAAACAAGCACATACACGCGGCAGTGACACGCCCCCGGCCGCCGATTACAGACCGCCCCTTACCCGGGGCGGTTTTTTCTGCCCGCCTGCGCCGTGGGCGGACCTTTTCTTAATATGGCCTTCCTGTGAATAATAGTATACACCCGCCTCACGGTGGCAAACGCGGGCAAAACGCCTGTAGCCTTGGGGAAAGTCTACGAACAATTTTTCTGGAGCCTCTCTATTTTGTCCAGCATCCGTCTGCGGACCGCTTTTAAAGCGCCGACTTCGCGCGGCGACTGCATTTCCCTGTTGTACGCCGCGACCACGTCCCGCCAAGTCATGTGCTCGATATAGTATTTCCTGGCCACGAACCGCTCCCTTTCATCCAGGGCGCTGAGCAGCGCGTCCAGCTTCCTGAGCATGTACCGCCTGCTTTCCAGCTTGGCGGCGAGCCGGGGTGCCAGTCCGCCGGGGGCGCCTTCCTCCTGCCCCGCCATCCCGCCCCCTACAGCCGGGATCCCGTACGCAGCAGCGCCGGCCTGCCCCTTGGCCCGCAACAGGTTCAGTTCGTTTTCCAGGTACGCGACATAAGCCTTTATCTCGAGATATTCCCTCAGTCCCTGCTCAACGTCCATCGAACAAACACCTCCAAGCGAGATTCGTGTTATGGCCGGCCTTTGGACTCCGTTTCGCCTTTTTCCGGAACAATCGTTATTCTGCACGCCGCCAAAACGGTCAATAAAAAATGACACGCGCCGCGTCATCAGCCGGTTCCCTGAATGAAGACTAAAGCAAGGTTTGATTGTGTAAGACGTAAACTCCGGTGGAATGGCGGCCCTTTCACCCTGAACCGAACGCTGCAGGGCGGCCTCCCATCCTTAAAGACAGGGCCTGTCAACGGCCCGTGCACTCATAATCTGCAAAATAAAAAGATGAACTCTGTCTTAAATAAAAACTTAACATGATACACCGGCGGCGTCAAGATTCCCGGTTGCTCGTTTTGTGAAAACGCCCCGACGCCCGTAAACGTTCGGTGAAAACAAGGAACCGCGTATGGCCGCCGGTCTCCCAAGATATAATGACCGTCGCCCCCGGCGGTTCAACCGAAAATATTTCAGCCGCCGGCCCCCCTTTGGGGGCTAGAGCGCCGTTTCAATCTGCCTGAAAAACCGACGCGCTTGCCACCGGTTGGAATAAGCCGAATTTTCTTTACATAAGCCCAAAATGGTTGAATCCCTCCGGCACTTCATATACAATCATACTTGGCAGTGCAAAAACAGGAGGGAAAACGCGACGAATGAAATGCTCATCTGAATGCGTGGCTTGCATCATCAACAACCTGAACCGGGTCATGGAGCGGTTCGTTCCCGAAGAAAAGGACAGGATCAAAGAAGTGCAGGCCATGCTCAGGCATCTAAGCGAATTCGATTTCGAGAAGACCCCGGCTGCAATGTGGCGGTACCTGTGCGAAAACACGCCCCGGCTCAGCGGAGGCGTGGACTATTGCGCCGAACAGAAATCGATAGACAACCGGAACATGCTCGCAAAATACGACGATTTCTACGCCGAGGTCAAAGCGCACCCCAAGCCGCTCCACGCCGCGGTGCGCCTCGCGATCTGCGGCAACATCATCGACTACACCCCGGCCCACGGGATGGACATGGACGACGTGGTGAAAAACGCCATAAACAGCGAACTGGCGATAGACCACGTGGACGAGATGCTCCGCGCGCTGAGAGAGGCAAAACACGTGCTCTACCTGACCGACAACGCGGGCGAGATCGTAGTCGACAAGCTGCTCATCGCCCTGTTCATCGAAGAGGGCGTCCTTAAGCCTGAACAGATAACAGTGGCGGTCCGCAAAGGCCCCACCCTCAACGACGCAGCGATGGAGGATGCGGTGGAAGTCGGGCTGACGGACCTCGTTAAGGTCATCGACAACGGAGACATCGTGCCCGGGACGGAACTTGACCACTGCTCCCCGGCTTTTAGGGAGCATTACGAAAACGCGGACGTTGTCGTCTCGAAGGGGATGGGCAACTTCGAGTCGCTGCACTCCGCGAAGGGCAAGGCCATCTTCTTTTTGCTGGTCAACAAATGCAGCAACGTGGCCCGCGTGCTGGGCCTGCCCCTGCAAAGCTTCGTCTGCATGGCAAACTACCTGTAGGGGACACGCCTTTGCCAAAAGCCTTGATAAAAGGAAACGAGCGCCGAAAAGGCGGCCCCGTCCGCGGCGCTCCGAACGACCTGCAGAACAGGCGGTATGAGTTAATGAAAACGATCTTCGAACCCTTTGCCATCGGCCCCGTGACCGTCAAAAACCGCATCGTGCGCAGCGCGACGCTCGAGCGCCTGGCCGAAAACGGCCGCATCACCCCCGCCATCGTCGACGTGTACGAGACCCTCGCCAGGGGCGGAACGGGCCTTATCATCACCGGCATGGCCGCCGTCGAACCCTACGCCGGCGTCGGCCCGACCATGATCGAGGCGCATCATCCGGAATTCGTAGGGGAAGCGCGCCGCCTCACCGACGCCGTACACCGTCACGGCGCCACCGTCGCGCTGCAGGTCGCGCACTGCGGGCTCAGGGCCGAGCCGGACGCGGACGGCTTCGTATGGGGCCCGTCTCCTTTGCCGGGGACGGCGAATTCGCGCGCGCTCACCGAGGACGGCATCAGGCGCGTCGCGGCCGCCTTCAGGAACACGGCCCTTCGCGCAAAAGAAGCCGGTTTCGACATGATACAGCTGCACGGGGCGCACGGCTTCCTGCTCAACCAGTTCCTCTCGCCCCACTTCAACAGGCGCGAAGACGGGTACGGCGGCTCGTTCGAGCACCGCGCGCGCATGCTCTTTGAGGTCTACGAACGGGTGCGCGCGGCGGTGGGCCCGAACTTCCCCGTGATCGTCAAGCTCAACTGCAGCGACTTCCTGCCCGACGGCCAGACGGGAGACGACTTCCTGCGCCTGTCACGGCGGCTGGGCGCCCTGGGCATCGACGCTATCGAGGTGAGCGGCGGCCTGACCACCGAAAAGGAAACGACCCCCATCCGTCCCGGCATCGACAGCCCCGAAAAGGAAGCCTATTTCGCTCCCGCCGCGAAAGCCCTTGCAGACGAGGCGCCGTTCCCCGTCATCTCGGTCGGCGGCTACCGTTCCAACGGCGTCGTGCGGGACGTCATCGAAAACAGCGCCGTCGCCGCCGTCGCCCTCTGCCGCCCGCTGATCGCGGACCCGGACCTCCCCAACCGCTGGCAGTCGGGCGATCCGGCAACGTCGGAGTGCATCTGCTGCGGGCGCTGTTCCAAGCCGCACGGGCATTTCTACTGCAAACAAAAAGAAGCCAAACGGTCCTAGAGAGGACGCGAAGATGGAATTCGAGATTCGGCCGTGGCGCCTTTGCGACGCCGGGAGCGTCGCGCGCTACGCCAACAACAAAAAGATCGCGGACAACCTCAGGGACGCGTTCCCGCACCCCTATACCGAAGCGGACGCCCGCGCCTTCATCAGCGCCTGCCTCCGGGCCGGCGGGGAGCGAACCTGCTTCAGGGCCGTATCGGTGGACGGGGAAGCCGTAGGGAGCATCGCCGTAACGCTCAGGGACGACGTGTACCGCAAGAGCGCCGAACTCGGCTACTGGCTCGCCGAACCCTACTGGAACAGGGGCATCATGACGGAGGCGGTGACGCGCATCTGCCGCCACGCCTTCGCGGCGTACGACATCGTGCGCATCTTCGCGGAGCCGTTCGCCTGCAACACGGCCTCGCGCAGAGTCCTCGAGCGCGCGGGCTTCACCCTGGAAGGCGTAATGAAAATGAGCGTCTGTAAAAACGGGCGGATGCTGGACTCCTGCATCTACGCGCTCCTGAAACACGGCGAATAACAAGCGGTTTCTTGACGCAATGGTATTATCTTAAACGCCGTAGGCTTATATTTGCTCCAAGCACGGCTACTATTTTGCGGTATGAATACAGCACGATGAAACGTTTCATGCTTTTCCACCCCGGATTTCCGTTTTCGTTTCGTAATCGAATACGTCTGTGATGTTTACGCCAAAAGCATCGGCGATACGAAACGCCAGTTCAAGAGAGGGCGAGTACTTCCCTGCTTCTATGGCAATGACGGTCTGCCTGGAAATCCCCGCTTTCTCGGCAAGTTCCTGCTGCGTCATTTCATCTGCAAAAAAGCGCAGTTTTCGGATGTTGTTTGTGATTCTGAATTTCTTTGCCATTATACCCCTCTCCTATAAAAGTACAGCTGTGTAACGCCTTCGACGCTCGTACCGATGCTGAACGAAATAAATATGATGTTGAGCATCACCGCAGAAGAATAATTCAATAAAAGGGATACCAGCGTCGCAATCAATCCAATGCCCGCAATGGCGAAACCGATCCTTATTGATTTGAGCCCGATCAGCTTATCCATTTCGTCTTCGACCATTTCCTGCTCGATGGTTTTTTCAACTTCCTTATCGTCGCATTTGCCCTCCTGCATTTGTTTCCTGACAGCGATAGCAATGGAAAGCAGCAGGTGAAAGACGATTTGGATGACGATGGAAGCAATAACCCCGATGCCGATAAAAATCAGTATCGTGGTTGCCCAAAACTTCATATCATCCGGGGCAATCATGCCCGACTGGACCTTGCCGAACGCATAGATGCAATATGCCGCCAAAAGCAATATTCCCGTCAATATTGATACGATGGTTTCTTTTGCTGATAAGACATATCCGGCACACTCCTTTTACTGTTTGTATTTTATTAAAACAAAATGTAATTTATATTTTCCATTTTGTCAATTATATTTTACATTTCATCTTAAAATTATTTGTCAAAACCGACGGGCATGCATCGAGCGCGTGGCCCGCCATTCAAAAAAAAACACCACCGGACGCCTCCGGCAGTGTCAGACTGTCGACAAATCCCTCCTTGGGGGTATGGGGGGGGGCAGTCCCCCATCTTCCATCCGATCTGGCGGCATGTGCGTCAGAGCGTCGGAGCACACTTCGCACCTCTCGTCTTCGCGCAAGCGCAAAGACTCGCTCACTCCGTTGCTCCTCCTTTCCCCCACAAAGCTTCGCTTTGCGGGGGCCCCACGCGCCAATAGCGCGTTTCAACCTGCCAGTGAACCCGACGCAAACCCGCAGGGTTGGCTATTAGAACACGCGCCTGCCGCACACGAAGTTGCGCCGCCAGTACGGCCCGAACGCGCCGATGACGACCCTGCCCCTGCTGGAGGAAGCGTGGACGAACCGGCCTCCGCCCAGGTAGATGCCCGTGTGGCTCACGCGCGAACTCCTGTCCGACTTGAAGAAGATCAGATCGCCCCTTCTCAGCGCCCCGACGCTGCCGACCCGCTGCCAGGACGATACCTGGCTGAACCCGGCCGCGTTGAACCGGCTCACCCGCACGCCCGAGTGGTTGAGCGAGTAGTAGACCAGGCCGGAGCAGTCGAACGATCTCGGCCCCGTGGCGCCCCAGACGTACCGGTCCCCGAGCTGGCCCATGGCCACCGATACCAGGCCTTCCGCGCCCGATCCGCCGCTGTATCCCGAGGACCCGTTCGACGGCGTCGCGGGCTTGGGCTTCGGCGCGGCCTTCGCGTTGGGCGAGAACAGCACGTCCCGCGACTGCGTGCCCATCTTCGCGTCCACGAACAGGCCGTTGACCTTCTGGAACGCGCGCACGGCCTTTTCCGTCTCGTCGCCGTATCTCCCGGTGGCCGTGCCTTTGAAGTAGCCGAGTTCCTTGAGCCTTAGCTGCATGTTCTTCACGTCCAGGCCGATGTTCCCCGGATAGATCGTGTACATCTTGGCCTCGTCCGAGTAGAGGAGTTTGAGCGTCTCCTCCCCCGCGATGCCGTCGACCTGCAGGTCGTGGCACCTCTGGAACAGCTCGACCGAAAACTCCGTGACCGGCCCGTAGAAGTTGGTCACTTCGTCGTTCTCGAAGTACTCGAGTTCCATGAGCCGCGACTGGAGGCTGGCCACCTGCGGGTTCGTCGCCCCGATTTCGAGGCGGGGACCCGTGAATATGGACCGCATGAGCTGCGCCTGTTCCAGGCTCTTTACGGGCACGTCCACCGTGACCCCCGGCAGCACTTCGAGCGCCGCGGTATCGCTTGAATCGTCCCCTTCGGCGCCGGAGTCTTCCGCCGTGTTCCCGCTGACCTTCACGCCTTTGAGCACCGAAACGTCGTCGATTTTTTCCTGGATCTCCTGGCTGTCGACGCCGGGCAGCACCAGCGAGTCTTCAAGGTCGTCCGTGCCCTCGGCAAGGACGGTTCCCGCAGGGAGCAGCAGGGCCGCCGCCAGCACGGCGGCCAGCTTCCGCTTCATGCCCCTGCCCTTTTGGAGTCCGCTGGCGCCTTTTTTTCGCCTGGAGCCTTCATTTATACCAATCATGTTTGCCTTTCTTTTCCATTCGTATCAGAATATATTAAGAAAGTATTACAATGGTATTATAACCAAAGCGTAACGGAAACGCAAAGCTTTTTTCCTTGTTTTACAGAAAATCCTTTTTTTGGGGGCGGAATATATAACCGCCGCCGGAACACAGGCAGGGGCACGGCCGAATCCGTCCGCCGGGCCCCTGTTAAAAAAGCCAATCTACGCGTTCAAAGCCGCGGCGACGTCCTTTGCCAGCGCGCGCGCGGCGCCGAGTTCCTCCTCGTTCGGGTTCATCTTGGCCCGGCAGGCGCCCGCGGTCTTCATCCCGAGCTGTTCCATCCGCCCGAGGATGTGTTTCGTCGCCTCCCCGCTCCAGCCGTAACTCCCGAACGAGGCCCCGACCTTGGAACGGCAGACGATCGCCGAAAGGGCGCCCATCACCTGCCACACCGGTTCGAGCGCGTCCCGGTTAAGGGTCGGCGAGCCGATGATCACCGCGTCCGCCGCCATGGCCATGGCCGCCGCCTCTAAAGCCGGTATCAGCGAGACGTCCTGCACGCGCACGTCGACGCCCTCGCTCTCGAGCTCGGCGGCGATCGCCCGGGCGAGCTTGGCCGTGAACCCGTAACACGAAACGTACCCCACGAACGCGCTCTTCCCCTTGTGCGCGCCGGGCGCTGCCCATTTTTCGTACCGCGCCACAGCGCCCCAGGGGTCTTTGTTGAGCACGGGGCCGTGCGACGGGCAGATCACAGAAATGTCCAGGCCGCGCACTTTTTCGCACGCGTCGAGCACGTGCTTTTTGAACGGGCTCATGATCACGTCGAAATAGTATTTCTGCGTTTCGAGCAGTTCCGAGACCGGCATCGCGTCCTCGAAGACGCCGGGCCAGTGGTGGTGGAACCCGAACACGTCCCCCGAGATCAGCGCCCGGCGCTCGGGGATGTAGGTGAACATGGAGTCCGGCCAGTGCAGGAACGGGGCGGAAACGAACCGCAGCGTGACCCCTCCCAAATCGATGCTGTCGCCGTCGCCGACGACCCTGAGATTGAGCGGTTCGTTCACGATCTCCCTGATGAGGAGCGACGCCGCCTTGCTGCAGACGATGCACGTCTCGGGGGAGAGTTCAAGCAACTCGCGGACCGCGCCGGTGTGGTCCGGTTCGGTGTGGTCCAACACGAGGTAATCGATCCTGCTTGGATCGGCCCCCGCGTCGGTGAGCCGTTCCTTCCATTCCCCGAAGAACCCGGCCTTGACCCCCTCCACGACGGCGCAGGCGTCCTGCCCGCGCACGAAATACGAATTGTACGAAGTCCCGTACTGCGTGGACATGATGACGTCGAACACCCTCAGGCCGGGGTCCTGAGCGCCCACCCAGTACAGGCCCTCATCGATGTTGTATGACTGCATGCGCCCTCCTTATTCTTCCTCGAAGTCTTCTTTTCCTACGCCGCATACCGGGCAGACAAAATCATCCGGGAGATCGCCGAACGCCGTTCCGGGAGCGATCTTTTCTTCCGGAAGGCCTTGTGCTTCATCGTATACCCATCCACAGACGGTACAGACATAACGCTTCATCCTGTTTCCCTCCCAAGGTGTTTTCTTGATTCCGTATCCAGTATACACCAGGCCTGTCCGAAAGGCAACGCATTTGCGCCGGGGAAGGCGGAACAGCGGTACAAGCCCGTATTATTGTTATAATCCGAAATATTTGCGTGAAATACGGCTTATTCACGCCCCCCTACCGCCTGGTAATACGTTATCTTTACCGTCCGGCTTGATCGCAGGGATGCGAGCGCCTATACTGTATATGTAAAATAACGGTACAAAAAAGAGCCCTTCCGGGCCGATTGGGGGATCGCTCATGCCTACGGCCAGGGTAAAGCTTCTGCTCTGCGTGCTCGCCGCCCTTATCTTATTATTCGGATGCGCGCCCGCCGGGGCCGTCTCAGAACCGGCCCTTACGCCGGCCGGCCCGGCCGCGCTGACGCCTTCCGCTGTGCCTTCGCCGCCTTCCGCCGCGCCGCACGAGCCGCAGGGCGAGCTGGAAGTCCATTTCATCGACGTCGGACAGGCTGACTGCATCCTCGTAAAGCAGGGAAGCGCGGCGATGCTCATCGACGCGGGCAACAACGCCGACGCATCGGCCGTCGTCGCGTACCTGCGCGGCGCCGGGATAACCAGGCTTATTACGGTGATCGGCACGCATCCGCACGAAGACCACATCGGCGGCCTGGACGCCGTCCTTTTGACCTTCCCCGTCGGCAACGTCATCATGCCCAAAGTCGCCCACACCACCAAGACGTTTGAGGACGTGCTCGACGCCATAGAAGCAAAAGGGCTGAGCGTCACTTCGCCCGTGCCCGGCCGGCGGTTCAGCGTGGGGGACGCGCGGTGCACGGTCCTCGCGCCGCGGTCCGCGGCCTACGGCGACCTCAACGACTATTCGGTCGTCGTGCGCCTGACGTTCGGGGACACCGCGTTCCTGTTCACCGGCGACGCCGGCGCCGAGTCGGAAAGGGAAATGCTCTCAGGCGGTCTGCCGCTCGGGGCCGACGTGCTCAAGGTCGGGCACCACGGGAGCCGGACGTCGAGCACGGCGGCGTTTTTACGGGCCGTCTCGCCTTCGGCCGCCGTCATCTGCGCCGGCACGGACAACGATTACGGCCACCCCGCCCCCGAAACGCTCGGCCGCCTGCGGGACGCGGGCGCGAGGGTATACCGGACCGACTTCTCGGGCACGATCGTGGCCTACAGCGACGGGCGGACCGTGCGCATCCAACCGTGATGGGAGGAAATGCCATGCTTGCAGTCATAGACCGTTTCGAGGGCGGCTTCGCGCTGTGCGAGTCCCTCGCAGACGGGCGGATGCGGCGCCTCAACCGCTCCGCCCTGCCCCCCGAAGCGAAGGAAGGGGACGTGCTGCGTATCGCAGGGGATTCCGTCACCATCGACAAACAGCTTACGGAAAAACGAAAATCAGACATGCAAAAGCGAATGGACAGGCTGTGGAAATGACTACGCGCCCGTCTTATGCGGAAGAGCCTTTAAAGCGGCGGCACACAGCGCGGCGCCCAGCATGAGCAGCGCGATCCCGTCCCGGCTCTGCCCGGTCATGGGCAAAAGCGAAGGCACGACCGTATAATCGACGCGCAGCCGCTCGGTCCCCCCGCCGGTCCTGACTTCGTATTCCACCCAGCCGCCGCCGGCGTGGCAGGGGGTGAGCACGAGGCCGCCGTCTTTGGCCTCGGCGGAGGCGGTAGGGGCGTAATAGCTCCATTCCCCGCCGGGCAGGGAAGCCTCGAGCACATACCGCCCGCCCGCGTACACGATCGTGTTGTCGGGTATCCCCGTGATGCTGAGCCCGGCCTGTTTCACGCGCACTTCGACGGTGTAGGTGCGCGTCTTCCCGCTCTCGGCCGTCACGGTGAAGGCCACGGGCGAGGAAAAGTCGGTCGGCACGCCGCACGCGGGCGAAACAGACGCCCCTTCATGCTCCACCTCGGGAATAAGGCGGGTGACGTCGGTCCCTGCCGGCACCTCCACGAAAACGGCCTGTCCCCGTATGTCCGCCTTCGCGTCCCTTATCCCCCTGAACGAAAACCCTGTCAACGCACATTTATCGTTCACCGTGCTGACGATAACGCTCAGTACGGCGTATGCCTTGCCGCGGTCCTCCCTCAGCGTGACGCGCGCCTTCCCGCCCGCCTCTCCCGTGAAAGCCGCAGCATACCCGCCCGCCACGGGCCTGGCCAGTCCGCCGTCTTCGAGCGCGAGCGCTTCGCCCTCCGTTTCTATAACGAAGGGCGCGTTTTCGGATTCCGACCCGACGAAGAGTTCCCCGCGTTCGCCTATGTTCATGCCCGCGCCCAGGGGGCGCCCCTCTATCGTCAGCGCCAGGCTGCTCACGCCGTATCCGTGGGCGAGCGCCACGTCCTCGCCGTAATCGTAGGTATCGCCGCGCGCATTGTTGTCGAACGTGTTCGCGTCGAGATACAAAACGCCCGAGAGCATCAGCAGGGCCGGCCCCTCCCCGTCGGACGCGTTGCGCGTAAAGGCCGAGCCGGTCACGTACGTGTGCTGGGCGTGGGCGGCTATGGCCCCGCCTCCGCCCGCCGCGCTATTAAGCGTGAACGAGCAGGCGTCGAAGGCGAGCGGGATCAAGCCGCCCAGGGCGTAGACGGCCCCGCCGCCCCCGGCCGCCTCGTTTTTTTCGAACGCGCAGCCGGTAAACGCCACTTCGTTGTCCGCATACGAATCGCAGACCGTCGCGTACACCGCGCCGCCGTACCGCCCCGCGCGGTTTTCAAGGAAATCGCTGTCCCGGAACGCGGCAGCTGCGCCGTCGTTCATCACCGCCCCGCCGAATCCGCTCACGCCGCCTGATGTACGGGCCGTGTTGCGCACGAAAGCGCAGCCCGACACCTCCAGCGTCCCCCTGTACTGGTAGAGCGCGCCACCCGAATTGTCGGCGAAGTTGTCCGAAAAAACGCAGCGATCGAGTTTGAAGGCGGCGCCATGGGCAAAGACCGCCCCGCCTGCCGCCGCGTCGCCTTCGGTATGGTTAAAGCCTGAAAACGTCGTGTCTTCGATCGTGACGGCCGCATTTTTCACGACCAGCGCGCGGCCGCTGTACCCGCCCTTCGGGCGCAGGGCATGGCCTTTGCCCGAGATCGTGAGGTCCTTATACACCTCTATCTCGCCGTCCGCTTCGAGGTCCCCCGCGATCACGATACGGTCGCCGGGGGACGCGGAATCGACGGCCAGCTTCAGCGCCGCCCAGTCGGAAACCACCCGCGGCGCGGCGCGCGCGGTGCTTGGAAGCATGAAAAGGAAAATCAAAGTGAGACCGATGGCCGCCTTCTTCATGAGGCCCTCACCCATCCGTACCGGTATTTGTCCGACCGTTATTGCTTCAGCAAAATATGTAGGAATGTGCCGTGATGTGTAGAATCATTGTAGTCCATATTCTTTTGTGCGTCAACAGGAATCCGGCAAAGAAACGGCGGCGGTTTGTCTTAAGACGGGATGGGACCATGTCCCGGCAGGCCGCGGTATGGTATAATGCTGAACAAAGCACGAGGAGGTGTCCCCTTTGAAAAAGAAAATCGAATTCGAATTCCTGCTCTGCGGCGGGATCGTCTCCTTCGTATGCCCCGAATGCGGGAAGAACATCAAGGCCACCACCGACGTGGTCCTGGCAAAGGAGCCCCGGTTCAGGTGCCCGCACTGCGACAGCGAACTCGACATCGACGAAGAAGCGTTCTGAAGCCGGCCCGGGTTTGCCGCCGGTTGCGCGGTAAGGGCGTGGCGCACATACCCGCCCCATGGCCGGTGCATACTACGGTCATGGAGGTGAGAATATGGCAAGGAAAAGGAAAAAAGCGAAACGGCCGGCAGACGAATACCCCCGCGCCGATAAGACCCCCGATCCTTCGGACATCGTCGACAGGTCTATGGGCGGACAGGCCGGCAAGGCGTTTAAGGGCTGGCACCCCGACGACGTGTGAACGCCCCGCCCATAAACCATGGGCGGGCGTCTGCGTCCGCCAAACAGAGGGGACGCTCATACCCCGGCGGCACCCAAAATTTTTTCTTTAAAACCATTTTTCTTTATTGACTTCGCCCCGCTATTCTGATATGATGTTTTCTAATCTTTAATTTTTAAATGCAATGATTAGAACGCGCGCGGTTTTAAAGCCCAGAGAGGGGATGTGCGGTGCGAATTCCCTGTGAAAAACTGCGTCTGGCGCTATCCTCTAGGAGCAACAGGCCCAAAGGCGACGAGTAGGCCGAGTCGGAGAACCCTCCGTTACCAAAGGCGCGGCATCGGGAACGCGTTCGTCCCCGTGCCGGTCAGAGTGCATGTGCTTAAAAAGCATATGAAATTGAGTGGTACCGCGAAGTGAGCCTTCGTCTCAATATCCTTTAAGGAGACAAAGGCTTTTTTGTTTATCCCGCGCCAGTCTTCCATCAAGGGGAGATAGCGGACCGGCGGCATGGGCACGATGGGCTTCGGCCCCGGCGCGCCCGGCGGCCGGCCCCGGAAAACCCATCAACGATTTTATGTTAATATACGACGCAATCATTCTTTATGAACGTTGAAGAGGAGGAGTAACCATGAAACAAACGGGCACTAAGATCATGGTCCAGAGCCTGCTGGACCACGGCGTGGACATGATGTTCGGCTTTCCGGGGGGGACCATCCTTCCGTTCTACGATGAACTCTCCGGCTACGGCGACCGGATCACGCACATACTGACCAGCCACGAACAGGGCGCGACGCACGCGGCGGACGGCTACGCCCGCGTGACCGGCCGCGCGGGCGTAGCGGTGGCCACGTCGGGTCCCGGTTCGACCAACCTCGTGACCGGTATCGCCACGGCGTACATGGACTCGGTGCCCATGGTGGTCATCACGGGCAACGTGCCCTGCACCCTGCTGGGGACCGACGGGTTCCAGGAAGTCGACACCACCGGCATCACGATGCCGATCACCAAGCATAACATCCTCGTCAAGGACGTGAACAGGCTGAAAGAGTCGATGGACCTGGCCTTCACCGTCGCCGAGGAAGGCCGTCCCGGCCCGGTCCTCGTCGACGTCCCCAAGGACGTCCAGACAGCAGCCTGCGAGTGCTGCCCTGCCCCGAAAGCGCCCGCACCCTCCGGGGACGAAAAAGCGCTGCACCAAGAGCGGGTCGGGAGGTACGAAAGGGAGTTCGGGCCGCGGCTCGACGAGGCCGCTGCGATGATCAACGAAGCCAAAAAACCGATGATCCTCATCGGCGGCGGCGTGGTCCGTTCGGGCGCGTCGGGGCAGCTCCTGCGCCTGGCCGAACTGCTCAACGCCCCCGTGTCCAGCTCGCTGATGGGCCTCGGCGCGTTCCCCGCGTCCCACCCGCTCTACGTCGGGAACGTCGGGATGCACGGCAACGTGGTCTCCAACACTTTAAGCGCGGACTGCGACCTTTTCATCGCGATCGGCACGCGGTTCAACGACCGCATCTTCGGCAGCCTCAAGGACTTTTTGCCGGCGGCGAAGGTCCTGCACATCGACATCGACCGGGCGGAGATCAGCAAGAACGTGCTGGCCCACAGGAACCTCGTGGGCGACGCGGGCGTCGTGATGGACGCCCTGACCGGTCGGCTGGAAAACATCGACCGCGCGGCCTGGACCGGGGAGATCGCCGCGCTGAAAAAAGAGAATACGCGCACGTTCGAGAAGACGGAGGCGCTCGACCCGCCCGTCATGATGCGCGTTTTGCGCGAGAAGATCGGCGAGGACGCGGCGGTGGTCACCGACGTAGGCCAGCACCAGATGTGGGTCGCGCTGCACGTGCCGTTCGAAAAACCGCGCCGGCTGGTCACCAGCGGCGGCATGGGCACGATGGGCTTCGGCCTCGGCGCCGCGATCGGCGCGCAGGTGGGCCTGCCCGGCAACAAAACGGTGCTGGTCACCGGCGACGGGAGCTTCAGGATGAACTGCAACGAACTCGCGACCGTGGCCCACTACAACCTGCCCATCACGATCGTGCTGATGAACAACGGCACGCTGGGCATGGTGCGCCAGTGGCAGACGCTGTTCTACGACAAACGCTACTACCAGACCACGCTCGATAGGGGCCCGGACTTCGTCAAGCTGGCCGACGCCTACGGCGTGGAAGGCCACCGCATCGACACCCTCCCCCAGTTCGAGGCGCAGCTGGAAAAAGCCGTCAACGCCGGCCGTCCCGTGCTGCTCGACTGCCGCATCGACATCGACGCGAAGGTCAGCCCGATGGTCGGGCCCGGCAGACCCATCACCGATTTTGTGTTAAAATAGGACCGGTCCATGCACTTGAGCAAGGAGGTATACCATGGATAAGCATACGGTTTCGGTACTCGTCGACAACCAGTCGGGCGTTCTCGTCCGCGTGGCGAGCCTGTTCAGCCGGCGCGGCTTCAACATAGAGAGCCTGGCCGTCGGCACCACCCACGACGAGGATATTTCCCGCATCACCGTCATCACCCGCTGCGACCAGCGCGAACTCGACCAGATCGCGTCCCAGCTCTCCAAGCTTGTCTGCGTCCGCGCCGTACAGGTGCTGCCCCCCGACAAGTCCATATCGAGAGAGCTGCTGCTGATAAAAGTGAAGACCGGCAGCGAGCGGCGTACGGAAGTCATGCTCATCGCGACGGCGTTCCGCGCCCACATCCTGGACGTCGCGCGCGAGACGATGACCCTCGAGCTTACCGGCGAGTCTTCGAAGATATCCGCGCTCGTCGCGCTGATGGCCGATTTCGGCATCCTCGAGACCATGCGTACCGGGATCGTCGCGCTCGAACGCGACGCCGGCACGATCTACCACACGTTACAGGAGGAATGATGAAAATGGCAAAGATGTATTACGAAAAAGACTGTTCCCTCGACTATCTCAGGAATAAAACCGTGGCCGTTATCGGCTACGGCAGCCAGGGGCACGCCCACGCGCTCAACCTCAAAGACAGCGGCGTAAACGTCGTGGTCGGCCTGTACGAGGGCAGCCAGTCCTGGCCCAGGGCAGAGGCGGCGGGGCTGAAGGTCGCCACCGCGGCGGACGCGGTCGCGCAGGCGGACGCCACGATGATCCTCATCAACGACGAGAAACAGGCGCGCCTCTACAGGGAAAGCGTCGCGCCCAACCTCAGGCCGGGCAGCGCGCTCGCCTTCGCGCACGGCTTCAACATCCATTTCGGGCAGATCGTGCCGCCCGACGACATCGACGTGTTCATGGTGGCGCCCAAGGGCCCCGGGCACACGGTGCGCAGCCAGTACCAGGAAGGCTTCGGCGTCCCCTGCCTGGTCGCCGTCCACCAGGACGCGAGCGGGAAGGCCCTCGACATCGCGCTGGCCTACGCCCTCGGCATCGGCGGCGCGCGCGCCGGCATCCTCGAAACCACGTTCCAGGAAGAGACGGAAACGGACCTGTTCGGCGAACAGTGCGTGCTGTGCGGCGGCGTCTGCGCGCTGATGAAGGCGGGGTTCGAGACCCTGGTCGAGGCGGGCTACCAGCCGGAAAGCGCCTATTTCGAGTGCGTGCACGAGATGAAGCTTATCATCGACCTGGTCAACAGGGGCGGCCTGTCCTTCATGCGGCATTCCATCAGCGACACAGCCGAGTTCGGCGACTATTCCGTCGGCGGGCGCATCATCGCAGATGAGACGAAGGCCGAGATGAGAAAAGTGCTCAAAGAGATCCAGGAGGGCGATTTCGCGCGGCGCTGGATCCTCGAGAACCAGGCGAACCGCCCGTTTTTGAACGCGAAGCGGCGCGAGGAGAAGGCAAGCCTCGTCGAGTCCGTCGGCAAGGAACTGCGGGCGATGATGAACCGCCCCGAAGACCGGAAAGGATGAAGATGATGGGCAACAAAAATCCCAAACTGCGCAGCGATTCGGTGAAATCCGGCGTCGAACGCGCGCCGCACCGCTCGCTTTTCCGCTCGCTCGGCCTGACGCGCGAGGACATGCGAAGGCCGCTCATCGGCATCGCGCACTCGCAGAACGACGTCGTGCCGGGGCATGTACACATGAACACCATCGTGTCGGCGGTCCGCGACGGCGTGCTGATGGCGGGCGGCGTCCCGTTCGCGTTCCCCACCATCGGCGTATGCGACGGCATCGCGATGGCGCACGCGGGCATGAAGTATTCGCTGCCCACGCGCGAACTCATCGCGGACTGCGCCGAGTGCATGGCGATGGCCCACGGCTTCGACGCGCTCGTTTTCATCCCCAACTGCGACAAGATCGTCCCCGGCATGCTGATGGCCGCTGCGCGGCTCAACCGCCCGTCGATCTTCGTAAGCGGCGGTCCCATGCTCTCCCTCCCCTACCGCGGCAGGATGCTGGACCTCAACAGCGTGTTCGAGGCGGTCGGCTCCGTCAAGGCCGGTATGATGGACGAGGAGCAGCTCACCTGCATCGAGGAGAACGCCTGCCCGACCTGCGGGAGCTGTTCGGGCATGTTCACCGCCAACTCGATGAACTGCTTGACCGAGGCGCTGGGCATGGGCCTAAACGGAAACGGCACGATCCCGGCGGTATACGCCGCGCGCACGCGCCTTGCGCGGGAAGCGGGCATGCAGGTCATGAAGCTTTTGGAAGCGGACATACGCGCGCTGGACATTATGACGCCCGACGCCTTCGAAAACGCCCTGGCGGCCGACATGGCCCTGGGCGGCTCGACCAACTCGGTGCTGCACCTGAGTGCCATCGCGCACGAATGCGGCATCACGCTCGACCTCGACCACATCAACGAAGTGAGCGCGAAGGTGCCGACGCTGTGCCATATCGCCCCGGCGGGCGAACACCACCTGCAGGACCTCGACCTCGCGGGCGGAATCCCGGCGGTGATGGCCGAACTGCTTAAAATAGGCGCGCTCAGGGGAAGCGCCCTGACCGTGACCGGCAGGACCATCGCCGAGAACGTGGCCGGGGCCGAGGTGCTCGACCGCGAAGTCATCCGCGGCGCAGACAACCCCTATTCGCCGCGGGGCGGCATCGCGATCCTCAGAGGCTCGCTCGCGCCCGAGGGCGCCGTCGTCAAGCAGCACGCCGTAGCGCCCGAGATGCTCAGCCACAAAGGCCCCGCGCGCGTGTTCGACGGCGAGGAGGAAGCCATCGCGGCAATCTACGCGGGCGGGATAAAACCCGGCGACGTGGTCGTCATCCGGTACGAAGGTCCGCGCGGCGGCCCGGGCATGCGGGAGATGCTCTCCCCCACCTCGGCCATCGCCGGCATGTGCCTCGACAAACAGGTCGCGCTCATCACCGACGGGCGTTTTTCCGGCGCCACGCGCGGCGCGAGCATCGGCCACGTGTCCCCCGAAGCCGCCGTGGGCGGCCCGATCGCGTTGGTGCAGGAAGGCGACGAAATCAGCATCGACATCCCGAACCATCGTATAGACGTAGAAGTCTCCGAGGCGGAACTCGACAGGCGGAAACAGGCCTGGCAGGCGCCGCCGCCCCGGGTGACCAGCGGCTACCTCGTCCGCTACGCGCGGACGGTGAAATCCGCCGGGCACGGCGCCATCGTCGAATAACAATCCTCCGGAGGTACAGAGTATGAAGGCAATACTATACGACGCCACCCTGCGCGAAGGCGCGCAGGGCCCCGGCGCGTCCTTCACCGTGGAGGACAAACTCAAGATCGTCGACATGCTCGACGACCTGGGCGTTTCGTATATCGAGGCGGGCAACCCCGGTTCCAACCCGAAGGACGCGGCTTTCTTCAAAAGGATGGAGGACCATCCGCTTAGGCAGGCGAAACTGGCCGCCTTCGGCGCGACCTGCCGCGTGGGCGTGGATCCGAAGGACGACGCCAACATCCAGGCGCTCATGTCCGCGAACACGCCGGTCGTGACCATATTCGGCAAATCGTGGGACTTCCACGTAAAGGAGATACTCAAGGCCACGCCGGAAGAGAACCTGGACATCATCGCCGCCACAGTGCGCTACTTCAAGGGCCAGGGCCGCGAGGTGGTCTACGACGCCGAGCATTTTTTCGACGGGTACAAACGCAACCCCGAATACGCCCTGAAGACGCTGGAAGCCGCGAACGGGGCGGGCGCGGACTGGCTGTGCCTGTGCGAGACCAACGGCGGGTGCTTCCCCCACGAAGTCGAAGCGATCACCAACGTCGTCGCCGCCCGGTTCCCCGGCGCAAAGCTGGGCATCCACGCGCATAACGACACCGGCATGGCCGAGGCGAACGCGGTCACGGCCGCGCGCTGCGGCGCGCTGATGGTCCAGGTCACGATCGCGGGCTGGGGCGAGCGCTGCGGGAACACCGACCTGTTCACGCTCCTGCCCAACCTCCAGCTCAAGCTCGGCTACGACTGCCTGCCGCCCGAGAAACTCCAGTCGCTGGTCTCGTTCGCGCACACGTTCCACGAACTCGCCAACCTCGGCGTGAACCCGCGCGCCCCCTACGTGGGCTTCAACGCGTTCGCGCACAAGGCGGGCATGCACATCGACGCCGTCGCCAAAAACCCCACGTCGTTCGAGCACGTCCCGCCCGACGCAATCGGCGCCGAACGCGCGTTTTTGATCTCGGAGGTCGCCGGGCGCACGGCCGTTTTAAAGAAGATACAGCGCATCGTGCCCGGCGTGAAGAAGGATTCGCCCGACATCAAGCGGATCGTGCAGGAACTCAAGCAGCTCGAGTACCAGGGCTACCAGTTCGAGGGCGCGGACGCGTCGTTCGAGCTGATGGTGCTGAGGACACTGGGCCTGCACCGCCCGTTCTTCACGCTCAAGGGGTTCAAGGTCATCGTCAACGAGCCCGCCGCGGAGGGCGAGGTTGCCTCGGCGATGGTCCACATCCTGGTCGACGGCGTAGAAGAGATCACGGCGGCCCTCGGCAACGGCCCGGTCAACGCGCTGGACCGCGCGACGCGCAAGGCGCTCGAGCGCTTCTACCCCGGCCTGAGTTCGATGGTGCTCAGCGACTACCGCGTCCGCGTGCTCGACTCCAAGTTCGCCACGGCGGCGCCGGTGCGCGTGCTCATCGAATCGAGCGACTTGAACCAGACCTGGACGACGGTGGGCGTCTCCACCGACATCATCGAAGCCAGCTGGCACGCGCTGGTGGACTCGCTCGAATACAAGCTCTTCAAGGACAACGTGAAGCAAAAGGAACTCGCCAAGGAGGAATAATAAACCGTGGGAATGACCATGACCCAGAAGATACTCGCTGCGCACGCGGGCCTTCGGGAGGTGCGCACAGGGCAACTCGTCGAGTGCAAAATAGACCTCGCGCTCGGCAACGACATCACCGCTCCGCTGGCCATCAACGAATTCGAGCGCACGGGAGCGGAAGAGGTGTTCGACCGCGACCGCATCGCGCTGGTCCCCGACCACTTCGTGCCCAACAAGGACATCGCCTCGGCCGCGCAGGCCCGACAGATGCGCGAATTCGCCAGGAAGCACAACATCACCCATTATTTCGAGGTCGGCAGGATGGGCGTGGAACACGCGCTGCTGCCCGAGCAGGGCCTCGTCGCCCCGGGGGACCTCATCATCGGCGCGGACAGCCACACCTGTACCTACGGCGCGCTGGGCGCTTTTTCGACCGGCGTCGGCTCGACGGACCTCGCCTCGGCGATGGCGACCGGCAGGGCCTGGTTCAGGGTGCCGCCCGCCATCCGCTTCGAACTCACCGGCAAACCGGGGCCGTACGTGGGCGGCAAGGACGTCATCCTCCACATCATCGGCATGATAGGCGTGGACGGCGCCAGATACGCGTCGATGGAGTTCACCGGCGACGGCATAGCGAGCCTCACCGTCGAGGACCGGCTCTGCATGGCCAACATGGCCATCGAGGCGGGGGCGAAAAACGGTATCTTCCCGGCGGACGCGCTCGCGACCGGGTACGCGCTCGAACGCGCGCACCGGCCGGGCACGGCGTATGCGGCCGACGAAGACGCCGAGTACATCGAAACGCACGTGATAGACCTTTCGAAGGTGGAGCCGACAGTCGCCTTCCCGCACCTGCCCGACAACACGCGCACCGTCCAAGAAGCCGAGGCCCTGCAAATACAGATCGACCAGGCCGTGATCGGCTCGTGCACCAACGGGCGCATCGAGGACATGCGCGCCGCAGCCGGGATACTCAAAGGCCGCAGGGTCCACGAAAACGTGCGGCTCATCGTCATCCCCGCCACGCAGGAGATATGGCAACAGTGCGTGCACGAAGGGCTGATGGACGTCTTCGTCGACGCGGGCGCCGCGGTGTCCACCCCCACCTGCGGGCCCTGCCTGGGCGGGCACATGGGCATACTGGCCGAGGGCGAGCGCGCCGTGGCCACCACCAACCGGAATTTCGTGGGACGGATGGGCCACCCGAAGAGCGAAGTGTACCTGGCGTCCCCGCCCGTCGCGGCGGCGTCCGCGGTCGCGGGCATCGTCTGCGGGCCGGAATACCTGTCAAAGGAGGGCGCGACCGAATGAAACTCAAAGGCAAGGCCCACGTCTACGGGGAGCACGTGGACACCGACGTCATCATCCCCGCGAGGCATCTCAACACCACCGACCCGTCAGAGCTCGCGAAGCACTGCATGGAAGACATCGACGAAGGCTTCGTCGCAAGGGTGCAAAAGGGCGACTTCATCGTCGCGGGCCGCAACTTCGGCTGCGGGTCCTCGCGCGAACACGCCCCGGTGGCGATCAAGGCGAGCGGGGTTTCCTGCGTGGTGGCCGAGAGCTTCGCGCGCATCTTCTTCAGGAACGCGATCAACACCAGCCTCCCCGTCATCGAATGCAAAGAGGCCGCTCGCGAGGCGCGCCCCGGCCACGACATGGAAGCGGACCTGAAAGAAGGCGTGCTCAAAAACCTTACCCTCGGCAGGACGTACGCCATCGAGCCGCTGCCGCCTTTTATCCAGGAACTCATCGAAGCGGGCGGGCTGGTGAACTACACCCGCGCCCGGCTCGAAAAAAAATAAAATTTTCCTGAAAAAACGTAATATTATCACAGAAACGCTCCTTATCAACGGCTATACTCTAATTATCAAGGATAAGGAGTGTTTTTTTATGGCAAACATCATCACGCTTACCAAGGACAATTTCGATAAGGAAGTCGCCGAATCGTCCCGGCCCGTGCTGATCGATTTCTGGGCGTCGTGGTGCGGCCCCTGCAGGATGTTCGCCCCTGTGCTCGACCAGGTGGCGGACGAACTCGACGGCACCATAAAGGTCGGCAAGGTCGACGTGGACGCGCAGCCCGCGCTGGCGCAGGCGTTCTCGGTGATGAGCGTCCCCACCATCGTGCTCATGAAGAACAACGTGAAGGTCATGCAGGCCGCCGGCGCGCAGCCCAAAGCGGCGCTTTTGAAAAAGATCAGGGAGCACGTGCAGTAGCGGATTTCCGCCAGTAGCCCGCAACAGGCTTGCCCGGCCGGCGCATTCAGACAAGACGGAAAGGCCGTGCTACCCCCGGATGGTCGCGCAAAATTACATCTGCTGACAGCGCGCTGCGAGCGCGTCTGACCGACGGGCGCACCACATCTCATAGACCAAATACCTCCTTTGTATATAGCATCTTCTGGCCGGCCGGGCTTTACATAAGACGAAAGGGCCCCTTAAAATAAGAGGCCCTTTCGCTATGCTTTGCGCCGTGTCCCCGGGAGCCGCGTGCGCAGGGAGGCGGAAACCCCCCGCCACGCTTTGCCGGGGCCGCAGCGAAGAAACGCGCACGAAGGGCGTTTCCTGGTCGCCGGCAACCCCTTCGGGGCTTGCCGCGTGGGGTGGAGCGCAGCGAGCGGACCTTTGCGCTCCGCGCGAATATAAGCGGCGCAAGGTTTGCTCCGACGAGTCGCCAGATCGAATCGGAAGTGGGGGATTGCATCCCTACACCCCCTGCATTTAAGCAAAAACGCGCATGAAGCGCGTTTCTTTTGCCGCACGAAAACCCGGGCGAGGCCTGCGTTTGCACGGCTTCAGGATACCCTGGATTCGCAGTTTTGTAATCCGGGAACGGCGCGTTCGCCGATGAATTCGAGCAGCTGCACGTACTGCATGCCGGTCATCTCCCCGAAACGCACCGCGACGAACCGGGTCTCCCTGTTGCAGCGGACGACCGTGCCGCCGATGCCTTCGGGGAAATTCTCCCACCGCACCCGCACCGGGCCGCCCTGCAACTGTACGGGGACCCGTTCCTTTTGCAGTTCGAACGAACATCCGTATTCGTTGATCTCGGTTATGCGCGCCGGGACGGCCGACCCGGTTTCGGGCACGACCTCTATCGTATCCGGGTGCGTTTCGCAAGCCAGCCTCGTGAGTTTTTCCAGATACCCCGCGATTCGCATTTGCGCCCCTCCGTTTCACGTTATGTGAATAATATTGAAACAACCCGGCAGTAGATAATCAGCCGAAAATCCGCCCGTGAAACAGTTTTTTGCCGAAACAAGGCGAGTTTTGCCGAATACCGCACCGCCTCGGCCCGCAAACGTCGGTTTGCGCACCCGCAATAAAGGCCGGCGACAGACCCGGGAAGGTCTGTCATCGGCCTTTATTTAAAGGGTACTTATTCGGCTTTTAACGCCGTTTTACTATTCTTCGCGCTGCTTCTTCCTGCGCGTGAAGAGGAGAACGGCGCCTGTGGCGACGACCAGCGCGCCGACCATCAGCACCCAGTCGAGCGGGTTCTCGCCCGTCACCGGCAGCGCGGGCGCTGCGGGGGACGTCTCCTCGGGCACTGTTTCCACGGGTTCCAAAGACTCGGTGGGTTCCGGAGTCTCGGTCGGTTCCGGAGAAACCGGGCCGAGAGGCGGTTGTGTCTCCACTATTTCCTCTACCTCGGTGTAGAAGAAGGTGATGATGTTATTCTCGGGATCCGCGGTGAGTTGAATCGTTACGTCATCCGCGCTCACCGGCTCGTAGCCCTCGATGTCGACGGGCGATTCGGTGATGCTCTGCATCGTTACGCCCGTACCCGACTTGTCGGGCGCTACGGGGTCCGTCGTGCCCTCGAGGTAATAATGCACGGTATAGCCCTGCTCCTGAGGCGTGTAGAAGATATTGACGAAGTTGACGAGGCCCGGGGCCATTTTGTGCGTGACCGCGCTCGTCGTCATGTCATACCCCGGATGCGGCACGATGGCGTAATCGGCCACCGTTATCACTTCGTCCGTCGGGAGGTAATACGGCCCTGCGCTCGCGCTGAGCATTATTACCTTCTGCTCCCTGTCGCTGTATATGGTATGTCTAACGATGAGGGGCTGGTCATCTGCTGTGTACTGCGCCTGCAGCGTGAGGGGGCCGATGACGTTGTCGTACGGATTGCTCATCACGGTCGTGCTCATGCCCCTGATGCTGTTGTTGGCGCTGTAGCTGAGAGTTTGGTTTCCCACCGGGAGCCAGCCGGTGAACGTGTAGCCGGGCCTTTCCGGGTCGTCGGGCGGGGCCGCGTTGCTTCCGTGGGGCACATCCAGTTCGACGATCAAGCTGTCGTCCCAGTCAATGAACCGCACCTTGTATACGTTGATCTCATACTGCGCCGTAATCGTGAGGTCTTCCGTGACGTTTTCATACGACTTGTCCCAGCCGGTGAACGTGTGGCCGGTCCTTTCCGGGTCGGTGGGCGGGGTCGCGTCGTCGCCGTAATTGACAGTCTGTCTGTCGAGTTCCGTCCCGTCCCAATCCTCGAATATCACCGTATACGTGTTGATCGCATACTGCGCCGTAATCGTGAGGTCTTCCGTGACGTTTTCATACGACTTGTCCCAGCCGGTGAACGTGTGGCCGGTCCTTTCCGGGTCTTCGGGCGGGGTCGCGTCGTCGCCGTGGTTGACCGTCTCCGTGTCGAGTACGCTGCCGTCCCAGTCTTTGAACGTCACCATATATGAGTTGATCGTATACTGCGCGTACAGCGTCACAGGGCCTTCCAGGTTGAACTTATCGCCTGCTGCATAGGCCGTCCCGGTGCCGTCGGCCTCAGTGTTCCAGCCGCTGAACGTGTGCCCCGTCTTGGACAGCGTTCCCGCTGCGGCCGCAGTTATCGCCGTATTGTAGTCATAGGTCCCCGCTGCAGTCCCGCCGGAGGGCTCGCCCGTGCCTCCGTTACGGTGATATGTCAGGGTGTACTGGTTGATCGTATACGTCGCCGTTACCGTGAGATTCTTCTGCACGTTGGTGAACGACGTGTCCCAGCCGTCGAACGTGTAGCCGGTCCTTGGCGGGGGGGTGGGCGCGGTCGCGTCGCTGCCTTTTTTAACTTTTTGCGGCGTTCCGATAACGTTGCCGTCCCAGTCTTTGAACGTTACCGTGTAACCCCTCGTGTAGCGTGCGTAAAGGTCCTCATCCCCGGTAATGGTTATCGTGTTGTCCGGATAGTAGTCTGTTCCGCCGTATCCATATCTTTGAGTGTTCCAGTGATCAAAGATATGAAGGCCAGAATAATCGTAATAATACAGATCGCTGCCGTCCGCCACAGTTACAGGCGTGTTGTAGGGGACTGTCTCAGGGGACGGGAGATCGCCCGTGCCTCCGTTACGGTGATATGTCACCGTGTACTGGTTGATCGTATACTTCGCCGTAATCGTGCGGTTTTCCGTGACGTCTTCATAGTTCCCAAACCAGCCGGCGAACGTGTAGTTATCCCTTGTCGGGTCTGTGGGCGGGGTCGCGTCGCCGCCGTAGTCGACCGTATCCGTTTTGAGTACGCTGCCGTCCCAGTCTTTGAACGTCACCGTGTACTGCGTACTCGCCTTGAAATGTGCGATAGCTTCGAATTTGTTGCTCGATGATACTCCCGCGTTTTTCCAGGAGAATACAAGAACAAGATCATTTGCACCCGACTGAACGTTTACAAGGTCCTTATTTACAAATTCCCAATAGTCGAACTCGTAGCCGGACTTTGGCATCGGGGTAAAATGCCAAGTATCCCCACGGTTCAACGTAGTGTCGCTTTCGCTGTGATTAATCAGACCCATGTTAGCGGCGTCAGTCTTGACAATGATTGAATTGTTAACCTTTTTTTGACCTGTCAATCCCTGCCAATTGTGGCTGTGACTGCTAGCAGTAACCGTGTCCGCAAGGACGGTCGCAGGCAGCATCGTGGCCACCATCAGCACGGCCACAAGCACCGCCAGTAACTTCCCCTTCTTTGTGAATTTCATATGGACCCTCCTTAAAAAGCCTTTCTATCCTTCGCCGTACCCTTCGTCATTCTTACTCGTGTCCGCCCTTTGCTGCCCTTGCATCCTTCCTCCAACTCTCCAACAAAAAACGTCCGGCTGCCTCCCCCTTTCAGAGATTGGCAGCCGGACGGCCGTAGCGCTTTAGCGCTTTAGGCTCCGGGCTTTGCGCCCCCGCTTTTCAGACGGGTTTGCCCTTTCATCCCTATCCTGTGCAATTTTGCCCTGATGCTTACAGTTTTCCCCTGAATTTCCAGATTATCCGTCGATCGGTTTGTGTTATTTCCGTCTTCACAGTGCCACGGGCCCGCCCGGCGCCCCGGTTTCCCGTGCCGTACAAATAAAAACGCCCGGCCGCCATTTTTAAGATAGCAACCGGACGACCGTGGCGCTGTTTCGCGCTGTAGGCTCCCTGGCTTTGCGCCCCCGCTTTTCAGACGGGTTTGCCTTTTATATCTCCAGTATCACTGAATCATTACGATGCCTGATTTATAATGGATATTATAGCACACGCGCCGGTGTTTGTATAGGCTTTTCACGTTTCGCCAAGCAAAAAATCCTCGTTTTCCTCCGGTTTTCCGGCCGCTGTCCCGTTTTACGGCTAACGAACCGCCTCATACATCATTATCCGGCATATTTCGCGCCCTGCGCGGCCAGAAAAAAAACGGCCCGCGGTTTTTCGCGCGGGCCGTTTTTTGGGGGGTCGGCCGTTTTTTTCTATATGAACAACGTGGTGTCCGAAAGCTCCGCGGCCCCCAGGAACGTGGCCACCCCGCCGACTTCCACGCCGTCGATGAGCTCTTCGCGCGATATGCCCATCACGTCCATCGACATCTGGCAGGCCACCAGACGCACGCCGTTTTCCATGGCGGTTTTCATGAGGTCCTCCAGCGACTGCACGTTCTTCCCCTTCATGACGCGGCGGATCATTTTCGCGCCCATGCCGGCCATGTTCATGCGCGAGAGCCCGAGCTTCCCGCTGCCCCTGGGCATCATCGCGCCGAACATCCGCTGGACGAAGGGCTTCTTCACCCTTACCTTCTTTGCCCTGCGCAGGATGTTGAGCCCCCAGAACGTGAAGAACATCGTGACGCTTCGGCCCATGGCCGCGGCGCCGTTTGCGATGATGAACGACGCGATCGCCCTGTCGAGGTCGCCGCTGAAGACCACCATCGTCTTGTCGTTATGCGCCGACCGGGCGGTTTCGCTCCCGCGCACCGCGCCCGCGCCCTTACGCAGCGTGACGGTGTACACGCCCTTATCCTGCGCGACGCTTTCGAGGACGTTGCCCGTGCGCTCGCTCCACACTTCGGCGTCGGAAGCGAACCCGGCGTCGGTGGCGGTGACCACCAGCCTTTCGCCTTCTTCTAGCTGTTTCATCGCTTCGGCGGTCCTTAAAATCGGCCCCGGGCACTGGAGGCCGGTGGCGTCCACGCTGACCTCTTTTTCGGGCGCGGCGGTATCCGCCGCTTTTTGCTGGCCGCCGGCCGGTCGCCCGCTATTCTCTTTTTGCCCCTCATCCGAAAGGGCCCGCCTGTCCCTTTTCACGATGTTGTAGGTCGTGTAGCCGCCGCTGAGGTTGTAGGCGTCGAACCCGTGCTGCTCCAGCAGCCGCGCCGCGATGTACCCCCTGAGGCCGACCTTGCAGTAGATGTACACGGGCCTGGTTTTATCGAGCTTGCCGAGGCTGTCGCGCAGCGCCGCCAGCGGGATGTTGACCGCGCCGCCGATCGCGTTCATCACGTGTTCCTCCGGCGTCCCCACGTGGACGAACTGCGCCCCTTCCCCGGCCAGGGCGTCTACGTCGTGCCAGTGGACGGCCTTCACGTCGCCTTTCAGGATGTTCGCGGCCGTCATGCCCAGCATGTTCACCGGGTCCTTGGCCGAGGAGTAGGACGGCGCGTAGCAGAGTTCGAGCCGTTCGAGGTCGTAGACCGTGCCGCCCAGCCGCTGCGCCGTCGCGATCACGTCGATGCGTTTTTCCACGCCCTCGAAACCGGCCGCCTGCGCGCCGAGGATCCTGCCTTCCATATCGAAGAGCAGCTTCATGTGGATGGCCTTCGCGCCGGGGTAGTAGCCCGCGTGGCTGCCCGGGTGCACATATGTCTTGTGGTAATCGACGCCCTGTTTTTTGAGCTGTTTCTCGTTCATGCCGGTGCAGGCCGCCGTCATGTCGAAGACCTTGACGACCGAACTCCCCTGCACGGCCAATGGGGCGGCAGTCCGCCCGGCGATGACCTCGGCCACGGCCCGGCCCTGCTTGTTCGCCGGACCGGCCAGCGGCACGACCGAAGGCGCCTGCGTCACGAAATGCTTCACCTGTATGGCGTCGCCGACCGCGTAGATGTCCGGGTCGGAGGTCGCAAACGCGTCGTTTACCAGTATGGCGCCGCCCGCGCCGAGTTCGAGCCCGGCGTCTTTGGCGAGGCCGCTCTCGGGCGCGACGCCGATACCGAGCACGACCATGTCCGTATCGAGGCCGGTCCCGTCGGTGAGCGAGACCCGAAGGCCCGATTCCGTCGGTTCGATCCCGTCTACGCCCGCGCCGAACCTGAGCCGCAGCCCGTTTTCGCGCATGTGGTTGTGCAGTATGGCGGCCATTTCCCGGTCAAAAGGCGGCACGGCCTGGTCGAGGAACTCCGCGACCGTCACGTCCAGGCCGCGCGCTTTCAGGTTTTCCGCCATCTCCACGCCGATGAACCCCGCGCCCACCACCACCGCGCGCCCGGGCGCGCGTTCTTCGATGTAGTCGCTGATGCGGTAGGTGTCGGGCACGGTCCTGAGCGTGAACACGCCGGGGTAGGTGAGCCATTGCCTGTCCGGCACCTTCGGCTCCGCCCCCGGCGAAAGGATGAGCTTGTCGTAGCCCTCGCGGTAGGTCTCCCCGCTCCTGTGGTCCTTCACGACGGCTTCCTTTTTCGCCCGGTCGATGGATACGACTTCGGACAGCGTGCGCACGTCCACGTCGAAATACCCGCGCATCTTCTCCTCGGACGTCACGATGAGCCGCGATTTGTCCTTGATCACGCCGCCGATGTAATATGGAAGGCCGCAGTTGGCGTAGGAAATATATTCGCCTTTTTCGAAAAGGATGATCTCGGCGTCCTCGTCGAGCCTTCTCAGCCTCGCGGCGGCAGAGGCGCCGCCCGCGACGCCGCCGACTATCAGTACCTTCATTGCTTTTCACCCCGCTGGTCTTTGTGAATATGATACGGCATATTGCGGGATGCTTCGGTAACTAAGTCACATTGGCGTTTTATTTCACAATGTTTTTTACGGCTCGATGAGCGGCCAAAGGGACCCTTTAAAAGGTTTGCCGATGCTTTATACAATTATCCCGGGCGCTGTCATAAGAGGTCCTCCAGCGCGCCCCGGTCGGCGATGGTGACGCGCTTCCTCCCCATCTCCAGCCAGCCCTGGTGGCGCATCTCCCCCAGCATCCGCGAGACGACCTCGCGCGCCGTCCCCAGCTCGGCGGCGATCTGCTCGTGCGTGACGCGCAGCGTCGCGCTGTCCTCCTGCGCCGAGCGCTCGAGCAGCCATGCGGCCAGGCGTCTGTCCACCCGCTCGAACGTCACGCTCTCGAGCACCTGCAGCGATTCGGCCAGGCGCCTGTACAGCGTCATGATGACGAAGTCCTTCCACGGCAAGTGGCTCTCCAGCGTCCGCTGGTAGACGCCGCCCGGTATGAGGAACATCTCGGCGTCCTCCTCCACCTGCGCGATGGCCGGGAAGTCCTCGCCGGTGAGCTTGCAGGCCACCGAGACGAGGCAGATGTCCCCGGCTTCGGCGCGGTAGAGCGTCATCTCCCGCCCGCCGGGCGAGAGCTTGTATACGCGCAGCACCCCCGAGAGGACGAGCGGCACGTGCGGGCAGGTCTCGCCCTTGCGCATGAGGACGGCCCCGGCCTTGCGCCTGACCAGGCTCCCTTCGCCTATAAGCGCTTGTAGCGCCCTTTCCCCCAGCGTTTGAAGCACGGGGAAAAGCTTTGTCAGCGATGCCGCGTCCATGGCTTTCCTCCTCCTTTCGGCGGGCCTTCATCCGCCGGCCGCCAGCAATGTTTCCAGGCTTTCGACCAAGAGGTCCGCAACGGCTTTGCACGCCTGCGCCTCCGCCTTCCTCTCCGGCGGACAGAGGGCGCAGACCGCCATCCCCGCCGCTTTCGCCGATTTCATGGCGTAGAGGCTGTCCTCGAACACGACGCAGGATTCCGGCGGAACGTCCAGCAGGCGGGCGGCGTGCAGGAAGAGTTCCGGCCCGTCTTTATGAAGGCCCGCTTCGTCCTCGGTGACGATTGCCTCAAACGCCCCGGCGATGCCGGTCCTTTTCAGCGCGGCCTCGGCGAGCGCGGCGTCCGACGCCGTGACCACGGCGAGGCACAGCCCTTTTCCCAGAAGACGGCCGACGAGCGCGCCGGCGCCCGGCATCAGCGCGACCTCGTTTGCGTAGGCGGGCAACGCCTTTTCGATCCAGCCGGCGACGATTTTTTCGGGCGTCGTATGGAGCCCGAAACGCTTAACGAGGTAGTCGGCGCTCTGCATGAAGCCCATATCCCGGATGTCCTGCACCGCCTGCCGGTCCACCGGAACGTCGTTCTCGGCGAAGAAATCCAGGCCCACCCTGTGCCAGACCCATAACGAATCGAGCAGCACGCCGTCCATGTCGAAAAGCGCCGCGCGCTTCCCCCCGATCACCGGGCCCAACCCGTTGTTTCCCATGTTTCCCCCCGTTTTCCCGGCGTTTTTATATCCGAACGCCCCTTTTTTGTCTATTATATAAGGCCGGCGCCTTCCCGTCCACCGGAGGCGGCAGACGCGGGCTACAAACAACGGGCGTTTCCGGCTGATCCGCGCGCAGAAAAATAACGGCGCTTTAAGCGCCGTTTTAACCGAGGAAACGAAGCCATGACCCGGCCGGATCAATACGAATTCACCCTTCGTTCGGGAGAGAGGATGTCGGTGATGCGCACGCCGTAGTTCTCGTCCACCACCACGATCTCGCCCTGCGCGATGAGTTTTCCGTTCACCTTCACGTCCACCAGGTCGTCGGCCATGCGGTCGAGTTCGATGATCGAACCGATGTTGAAAGCCAGTATCTCCCTGATGCTCATGCGGACCCTGCCCAGTTCCACGGAAACCTGAAGCGGCATGTCGATGATAAGCCCGATATTGTCGGGCGTGCCCTTCCGGTATTGTTCCGGCTGCTTTTCGAAAGACTGGTACATGACGTTCTGCACGGTTTTTTGCTGTTCCTTCGCCTTCATGCTGCGTATCTCCCCCATGCTTTTCGACGGTTTTTGCGGCTCCGCCGCCGCCTCTTGTCCGTTTGAAGCCTCGTTCGGACCGGGCTCTTTTGCCTGGGGCCGGCCGTCTTCGACCGCGGCTTCCTCTCCCTCCTTCGGCCCGAGCACGGCCTCGAGCGAACGCAGCGTATCGCGGTGCATAAGCTCGACGATCCTGAACTGCATCGCGCCTTCCACGGCGATTTCGAGGTGCACCGCCGCCATCGGCTCGGGGTCGCCCACCCACCGGAGCATCCCCGGGCTTTCGGGCGAGAACGGTACCAGTTCGCCCGTGACGGTCTCGATCTCCGTCCCCGTCATCCCGGAAAGGACCATGTCCTGCACGGCAAACACGCCTTTGAGCGCTGCGGCAAGCGGCCCGCCATCCTCCGTTTCCGCGCCGTCCCCGCCCGCGGCCTCGATGATCCCCTTAAGCAGCGGCGCGTCCTGCTCCTTTAACAGGAGCAGCGCCCCTCCTGCGAGCCCGGACGTATAGGTCCCCTCCATCAGCAGCATCGTCTCCTGGTACTCGGCGACCACGTTCGCGAGGGTCTCCATGCCCGTGCGTTCCGCGGCCGCGGACACGGGCATCTTGAACGAGGCCTGTAAGGCCTCCCCCGCAGCCTCCGCCATCCGGGCGCCTATGTCAAAGAGGACTTCCGGCCCGCCTTGTCCTCCTGCGTCCCGGGGCGGCTCCGCCGGCGCGGCGTTCTCCGTTCCTGCATGCAGCATCCTGTCTATTTCATCCTGCGAAAGATTACTCATGCTCGCGCTCCTCCTTAATGATATTGGTCACGCGCACGGCGAAACGCCCGCCGCCCACCATCCCGACCTTTCCCTTGAACTTCGGGATGTGTTCAGCCATAACCGTAATATCCCTGTTGACGCCGTGGTTCAGGCACACGACGTCGCCTACCTGCAGGTTGATGAGATCGTTGACGGAGGCCACCGTCTCGTCCAGTACCGCGTGCAGCGTCACTTCCGTGTTGGCCAGCCGCTGCGTGATGGTCCCCTCGTGCGACTCGTACTTCCTGCGCATGTGGCCCTCGAAGCGGACCTTCGAATTGAGTTCCTTGGCCACCGGCTCCATTGCCATGTGCGGGATGCATATGTTTATTAGGTCGACCATTTCCCTTATGATCACCTTGATGGTGATGATCGCGACGGTCTCGTTGGGAGGAACGATCTGCGCGAACTGGGGGCTGGTCTCCAGGCGGTCCAGCGACGGCTCGGCGTGCATGATCTTTTCCCAGGCTTCGGAGAGGAGCCTGAGCACCTGGCGGAGCAGCCTTTCTACGGTCACCAGTTCGATCTCGGTGAACGCTTTGTTCCTTTCGGTGCTTATCGCCTTGCCCCCGAACACGCGGCTGATGATCGCGTCGACGATGCCGGACGGAACCTGCATCATCAACTGGCCGTAAAGCGGCTCGAAGTTGAAGATCGCGAGGATCACCGGCGAGATGAGCGAATTGTTGAATTCGCTGAAAGCCTGCTCCTCCACCGAAACGACCTCGGCCTCGCAAACGGTGCGCATCACGCCCGAGAGATGCGTGGCCATCGAACGCGCGAACCCCTCGAACACGACGCGAAGCGTGCGCATCTGTTCCTTGGGGAACTTGTTCGCCATCCTGAAATCGAAGTCCCTGACGCGCCCCTTCTTCTCGTCCTCCTTGGACAGAGCGAGCGAAGACTGGTCGCCGGTCAGGGTATTGAGGAGCTCGTCAATCTCGTTTTGCGATAAGATCTGTGACAACGTTCATCCCCCTGCTTTCAAAATTGTCGGGCCTCACTGAAGGACGAGGTCGTTGAAATAGAGGGTGACAAGATAGTTCATGTCGAGCTTCGCCCTGATGTTGTTAACGATCTCGACGCGGAGCTTGTCCTGGATGTCCATGCTCCGAAGCTCGTCTTCCGTTTTTTCCCTCAGTGTCGATATGATGATGTCCCTGATGATCTGCTTGTGTTCGTCCATGTATTCCGTTTTGTTCGGATCGTCCACGGCAAGCACGATGGTCGTTTTAAGTAAGCGCGTGCTGTCCTTGATGTTCGTGACGAAATAATCCCCGGGCTCATAGGAATACATCTGTTTTTCCTGGGCTTCCGCCGGCTGCTGCGGGTTCAGAAGGAATATGTAGGCCGCGACGCCCGCGACGAGCACCAAAACAACCGTTATGATTATTTTCACCAGTTTGCTCATGATGTGAACCACCTTTTTCACGTATCTTGAAAAAATATGTTATTTCCTTACGATGACGAAATCGACACGCCGGTTTTTCGCTTTCCCCTCTTCCGTCTTGTTGCTGGCGATGGGGTGCTGCTCACCATAGGCCGTATAGCTCAGTTTGTCCTGATTCACCATCTCGTTGTCCTTTAAGAAGCAGAGCACGGTGTAGGCGCGGGCCGAGGAAAGCTGCCAGTTGTCCGCATAGAGGCTGTTGCTTATCGGTCGGTTGTCCGTATGCCCTTCGATGCGCACTATGCCTATGCTGTCCTGGGCTTCTTTCAACAGCCCCCCGATATGGTGCATCAGCGGCACCGCGGACTCGACGAGCCTCGCGCTCCCCGACGCAAAGAGTATGCTGTCGCTCAGCCGCATCAATATCTCCCCATCTTTCATTTCAACAGAGAGTTTGGTGGATAATCCGTTCTCCTCGATGTGCTTCTTGATTTTTTCATATAATTCCTTGAACTGCTCCTTCGTCTTCTCTTCCGCCCTCTGCTGTGCGCCCGCGTCGTTCACGACGCTGATCTCGGATTCCTGCGCCGTGTCCAGCGTGGAGGTGACCTCTACGGGCGAACCGGTGAAGGCATCGACCAGCGCCTTCCATTTTTCCGCGTCTATCGTGGAAAAAGAGAAAAGCAGGACAAAAAAAGTGAGCAGCAGCGTCACCATGTCCCCGTATGTGTCCATCCATGAGCTGCCGCCCTCTTTCTCAGGAGGTGGCTTGCGTCGCAGCGACATCTACTCCGTCTCCTTGACCTCTTCGGGTTGCTCTTCCTTGGGGCGCATTTCGCCGGGCGTAAGGAACGCCGAAAGCTTGTCCCTGATGATCCTCGGGTTTTCGCCGTCCTGTATGGACAGCAGGCCCTCGAGGAACATCTGCTTCTGGTAATATTCCTTGGCGCTCCTGGTCTTGAGCTTTTTCGCAAGCGGCATGAAGACCAGGTTGGCCAGCATGACCCCGTAAAAAGTCGTGACCAGCGCAACGGCCATGTTCGGCCCCAGCACATCCGTGTCGGTCAGGTTCTTGAGCATGTTTATCAGCCCGATCAGCGTACCGATCATGCCGTACGCCGGTGCAAACGCCGCCATGGTTTCCAGCATAGCCCGTCCCTGCGTGTGCCTCTCCTGCAGAAAATCCAGTTCGGCTTCCATGATCGACTTGATCAGCTCCGGGTCACAGCCGTCGACCAGGAGCCTGCCGCCCTTTTTCAGGAAATCATTGTCGATCTGGTCGACCGCGTCCTCGAGGGCGAGCAGGCCCTCGCGCCGCGCTTTCTGCGCAAGGTCTATTATCAATTCTATATCTCTATTTAAATCAATATCGTTCTTCTTAAACGCTTTTCCTATTACCTTAATGAGATTCTTGATTTGCGAAATGGGAAAAGAGATCACCGTCGAGGCGATCGTACCTCCGAATACGATCATGACAGACGCGAGGTCTATGAAGTTGCCGATGCTCCCTTTCAGCGTGATCCCGACTACGATCAGGCCGATCCCGGCAGCGATTCCGCCTAAGGTTGTAATCTCCATTGCCCATTCCTCACTTGATTGATAGTACGCGCGGCCCCTGTCTCAGATACCTGCGCCTGAATACGACGATCTTTTTCCTGATGTCTTCCGCGCTCTCGGCCACGACCACCTTCCTGCCCGATGCTAAAGACACGACCGTATCCGGCGTTTCCTCCAGGAACTCGATCGCATCCGGATTGATATGGAACCTCTCGCCGTTGATCCGTGTGACCTGGATCATTTCCTCCCACCCTCCCGATTTCTCGCCAGACAGCTAATGCTTAAGGCCGTGCTAACGCTTCATGTTCACGAGTTCTTCGAGGATCTGGTCCGTCGTCGTGATGATGCGCGAACAGGCCTGGAACCCTCTCTGCGTGACGATCATCTCCGTAAACTCCTGCGCGAGGTCCACGTTGGACATCTCCAGCGCGTTCACGCTCAAAAGCCCCGCGCCCGACTGCCCCGGGTTCGCGTAGGTCGCCGTGCCCGAGTTCGCGCCGGCCACGTACAGCGACCCTCCGACCTTGTCCAGGCCGCTGGAGTTGGAAAACGTCGCGAGCTGCAGCTGGCCGATCTGTACCTTATCGTTGGTGCTCACGTCCAGACCCCAGATCGCGCCGTTCTGGTCGACGGCTATGTCGTAATAGACGTTGCTGAGCCGGATATTGCCCATCGTGCCGTAGTCGATGGACGGAGGGATGGTCGGCGGGTCCGCCAGGGAGTATCCCTGCACGAAGTACCCTTCCGCGTTGACCAGGTTGTATTCGTCGTCCAGTGCGAAGTTGCCCGCGCGCGTGAAATACTCCGATCCGCCGGCTGAGACGATGAAGTACCCGTCCCCCTCTATGGAGAGGTCGAGCGGTGCGCCGGTGTACTGTGTGGCGCCGCGCGTGTGCAGCACGTCGATGGCCGACAGGGACGATCCCAGCCCGACCTGGCTCGAGTTTTCGCCGCCTATGGCCGTGCCGTTGGCCCCGGACCCGGAGCCGATCGTCTGGCTGTAGAGGTCCTGGAAGACGACGCGGCTGCTCTTGAATCCCACCGTGTTCACGTTCGCGATGTTGTTGCCGATAACGTCCAACCGGGTCTGATGGTTTTTCAGCCCGGATACTCCCGAATACAATGCGCGCATCATAATGCACTTACCTCCTCGATATGAATGGTCTTTTTGTTCAGGGTTCCCGGATCGACGTGATGTCGGCGATCGCCACCTCGTGCGCGACGACGGCCGCATAAACGGTGCCGCCCGACACGCTCAGACTCTCGACCACGCCCTCCACGGCGACTATCTCCCCGTCTTCCACCGCGGCTCCGGTCACGTATTTGCCGATCAGCCCCGAACCCTGCAGGAGCGTATCTTTTATATCGCTTTTCTCCAGCGCGCCGCTGTCGTACACTTCCGTCACCTTGTCGGCGGGCACGCTCGTATCGCCGACGCAGAGGCGCGCCTTGCCCTTAACCATGGTCACGCCGTCGACCTTCCCGAATACCGGGACCTTCTGCCCGTTTTCGTCCGCGATCTCGGCATAGACGTACTTCCCGATCATCCCCGTCGCCTGGCTCGCCATAAAGCTCGTGTTGAGCGACTGCATCTGTTCCAGCGCCGAGAACTGCGCCATCTGCGCGATGAAATCCGTATTCTCCATCGGGGTCAGCGGGTCCTGGTGCTGGAGCTGGGAAACCAGTATGGACAAAAAGGCGTCTTTCCCCAGCTCGTTCCCCGTCATGCGGTCCGCTCCTATATCCGCGTACTGCGACGTACCGACACCGGATACGTTCATCTTCTTTCCTCCTATGCCCGAAATTCGACCGTGTTGCCGTATATGTATTCCTGCAGGGCGATGAGCGTCTCGCGGCCCGCCGTCCCCGCGTCCCCGTCGTCCTTCGGGGTATACTCCCGCCGGTTTTGCCTGGGGTCGTTCGGGTGGCCGGGCTGCCCGGCGTCGTCCTGCAGGCTTTCTTGCACTTCCATGCGCACTACAGTGATCCCTCGGTCCTTGAGTGCCTGTTCGAGTTGCGCGACCTCGCTCGATATCGCGCTCTTTGCGGTTTCGTTCTCTGCGCGAATCCTCACGACCATGCCTTCCGCGTCCATCGTCACCTTCACCGAGACCTTTCCTAGGTGCTCGGGATGGAGCTGTATGCTCATCTGGTACTTGCCTTGCTTGATTCCCGCCGCGGCCTTCCCGGCCACCTGCTCCAGGATGCCGGCCTTTGCGGCCGCTCTCCCGCTTTCGAACAGGGACGCGCCGGGCTGCACCCCTTCGGCCCCCGTGTTCTGTCCGGCCAGGGGCTGCACTGCCGCCTCCTTGTGCACCGGATGCGGCGTCTCCGCCGGCGCTTGCCGCCCGCCTTCGTTCGTTTTGCCCGCGTCCGGCCGCTCCCCTGCGTCCTTCGCCGGCGCCCCGTTCCCGGGCTGCGCTTTATCGTCCGACTGCGCCTTCACTGCCGCCTTGGGCGCCGGCATCCCGCCGTCCTTCGTTGCGGCGGGCGTCCCGTCCAGCGGGCTCTGTTCTCCCGCGGCCGTTGCCGTAGCCGCCCCGGGCTGTTCGATAACCGTTTCCGGCGCGTTCGACACGGCCTCTTTGGGTGCGGCTTCCTCCGTGGCGGGCGCGCCCTTTGGCGCCGACGCCTGCGCGTCGCCTCCGTGCTGCACCCGTGCGTCCGGCTCTTGCGGTGTATGCTGCGGGGCTCCGGTCAGGCCGTCCGATCCCGCGCCGGCTTCGTCCGTGTACGTTTTAGCGGTCCCTTCCATGCCGGCGAGAACCTCAACGAGGGCAGCCGGCACGGCCTCGGCCGCTTCCTGCTCCGCCGGCGGAATGCCTGTCGCCCCGCCGCCTGCCTTTGCCGCCTGAAGGCCCTCTTCGGGCGCCTGCGCCTGCGTCTGCAAGGCCAGCAGCATCATTAAGAGCGCCGCTCCCGCTTCGGGAAGCCCGCTCTCGGCGTCCTCGGACGCTTCCTGGGTTTTGGCGGCTTCTCTTGCCGCCATGCCGTTTTTCATCGCGTTCAACAGACTGAAAAACCCGTTATCGTCCCGTTCCTTTGTTTTCCCGGCCTGCCCCGGCGCTGCGGCCGCGGCGGGCAGGGCGTAATCCGCTTGCATTACGGGCTGCAATCCTTCACCTCCTATTCGGTAGTGGCCGGCGTCGATGTCGGCACGACGGCTTGAGCGGCCTTCATTTGCACCGTAAGCTCCGAAGCCAGTTCGGGCGTCATCGCGGCCAGTATGTCCGCTACCTTGTTTTGTTTCATCTGCCTTAGTATATCGGTCACATCCGCTGTGTTCTTAATCTGCGAGAGTATCTGCGCCGCGTTTATAGGCTCCATCCGCGAATAGACCTCGGCAAGCTGCTCAAGGGCCGCCGCCTCGTCCGCCGCTTCCTGTTCCGACTGGACAACGATCACTTCGCGCGACCTCAGTTCGTTCTCCTTCTTGTTAAGCGCGCTTTCCCTGGAATTCGCCGTCTTTTCCCGCTTGGCGACGTCCTCTTCCTTCTTGGCGAGGTCCTTTTCCCTGGCCATGAGCTCGAGTTCCTTCTCGGTTTTGGCCACGTCCTCCCCGCCCTGTAAAAGCGAGCTAACGGCCGCGCGGCAACCGCCCACGTCCATTATCACGGCGCCGGCGGCCCCGCCGATGAGCAGCAGGAAAGCGAGCGCCGTTATGAGGGCGGCCTTTCCGGCCGATAGCGGTTTCTTCTCCCTGCCCGCCTTTTCCCTCTTCGGCTTCTCTTTCTTCCGCTTCTCTTTCTTCGGTTTGGGTTCTTTCTTTTTCTTTTCTTTGGGAGGTTTTTCTTTCCCGAACTTCTTTTTGGCTTTCCCTTCGGGTTTTTCCTCTCCCGCCTCTTGCACCGCGCCGTTGTCGTCTTCTAACATATCCATATCGTCCCTGCCTCCTCAGGCGCTGGTCACCTGGTACGAAACGAAGTCGCCGATGCTCTTTTCTTCCTCGCGCCGGAGTTCTTCGAGGTATTTCCCATACTGCCGGGCGCGCAGTTTGTTTAGCGCCTGCAACTCCCTCATGGTCTGAAGCAGCGCCGCGCGCTTCGCGTCCCTCTCGGCGGTGGCCTGCGCTATCCGCTTATTCAGCTGTTCCATGGTTTCGCGCAGATATGTCGCGTAATTGTCATAGACGCAGGCTTTCATGCCGCTCAGGCCCCTGTCCATCTGCCTGCCCAGTTCCCGTTGGTGGTCAGTAAGGCCGGCTTTTAAGCATGCCATCTGATCCAACAGCGTGTCGAGGACCTTCTGCGTCCTTGCGAGTTCGGCCTCCTGTTGCTCCCTCTCGGCCTCTTTTGCGCGTTCGAGGGTTTCCAGCGTAAACTGAAATTTTCTCATGCCAACTCGTCACTCCCCCGGATAAGTTCCATCAATTGCGATCTGGTCGCGTCGTACGCGCAGGGTTCGTCCGTGGACTGCCGCAAAAACGCGTTGATCGGGTCGATCATGTCGATGGCCCGGTCGATTACCGCGTCCGTCCCCTTCTTGTACGCGCCGATGTTGATCAGGTCCTGGGCCCGCCTGTATACGGCCATGTTGTTCTTCACGCAGTCGGCCGCGCGCAGATGCTCCTTATCGACGATGTCGGGCATCACGCGGCTCACGCTCGATAGCACGTCTATAGCCGGGTAATGGCCGGCGTTGGCGAGTTCGCGAGAGAGCACAATGTGCCCGTCGAGGATGCCGCGAACGGTGTCCGAAACCGGTTCGTTCATGTCGTCGCCCTCCACGAGCACGGTGTAAAGGCCGGTGATCGCGCCTTTATCCGAAGTGCCCGTCCGCTCGAGGAGCTTGGGCAGCAGCGCGTACACCGACGGCGTGTACCCCCGCGCAACGGGCGGTTCGCCTATCGCCATGCCGATCTCGCGCTGCGCCATCGCAAACCGCGTCAGCGAGTCCATCATCAGCAGGACGTTTTCGCCCTGGTCCCTGAAATACTCGGCGATGGCCGTCCCCACCATGGCCGATTTCAGCCGCACGAGCGCGGGCTGGTCCGAGGTGGCCACCACGACGATGGATTTCTTCAGGCCTTGTTCCTGCAGGTCCTTCTCGATGAACTCGCGCACCTCCCGGCCGCGCTCCCCCACCAGCGCGATGACGTTGATGCTCGCCGTCGAATTGCGCGCGATCATCCCCAAAAGCTTGCTCTTGCCCACACCGCTGCCGGAGAAAACGCCGATCCTCTGTCCCTGTCCAACCGTGAGCAGCGCGTCGATCGCGCGGATGCCCAGCGGCGTGACGTCGCTGATGCGCTTTCTGGACAGCGGATTGGGGGGCGCGTTTTCCACGGGATAGCAGGCCTCGGGTTCGAGCGGCCCGCGCCCGTCCATCGGGTTCCCCAGCCCGTCCAGCACGCGGCCCGTCAGCGAACGCCCGACGGGGATCCTTCTCGCCTGGCCCATCGACTGCACCCAGCTGCCCCGGCCCACGCCCGTGAGCGAGCCCAGCGGCATGAGCAGCAGCTTGTCGTCGCGGAAGCCCACCACTTCGGCCTCGACGCCGTGCTCTCCCTCGGGCGAACAGATGCGGCACTGGTCCCCCATCTTCGCGGCGGACCCGCTCGCCTCCACCGTGAGCCCCACGACCTGCAGGACCTTGCCGCTGAGGCTGTACGGTTCCGCGTGTTTGACGGCCTGCCTGAATTTTTCCCAGTTTACGTTTATCATCGGGCCGATCCCATTGCCTTTCTCATGCCGTCCATCATGGTCTCAACGCCCGTGTCCGCCCTTTCCGAATCGGTCTCGACGATGCAGCCGCCCTTTTTGAGGCGGCTGTTGGCAGCGGCCGAAACGACGACTTCCTCGCCCTGCACGTTGAAACTCGCGGTGTCCGAACCGAAGAAACGCTGGAAGTCCTCCGGGCTCACCTGGACGCTGACCCTGCCCTCGCGCCGCACCTTCGCGAGCGCGTTTTCTATGATCGAGCGGAAATAGGCCTCGTTCCTGTCGATCGCCGCGTTGACCACTTTTTCGGCCACCGACAGGCAGAAGTCTATGATTTCCTCTTCCATCCCCGAAAGGATCTCGTCGCGCGTCTGCCTGAGCTGTTCTATGAACCGCTCCATCTCGTCCCTGCGGGCTTTGCGCGCGTCGTTGACGATCTCCTGCGCTTCTTCGCGTCCGAGCTGGTAGCCCTCCTGCCACGCGTCCTTTTTTATTGTTTCGGCTTCTTCGCTTGCCTTCAACAGTACCGCTTCGGCCTGTTCGCGGGCTTTTCGCAAAACGTTACCGGCCTCTTTTTCGAGCGCTTCGAGTTCCGCATGCCTTTCGGCGATCGCCTCGTCGAGCTTGAAGAGTTCCAGTTTCTTGGCCGCCTGCTTGTTAAGGGCTTTCGCTTCGCTCTCGTGGAGGGCTTCGACGGTGGACCGGTCTATCCTAAACAAAGACCTCATCCTCTCCGCCGCGCGCAATGATTATTTCGCCCTCGTCTTCGAGCTTGCGCACGATGTTCACAATACGTTGCTGCGACTCCTCGACTTCGCGCACGCGCACGGGCCCCATAAGCTCCATGTCCTCGCGGATCATTTCCTGCAGGCGCTTGGAGATGTTGTCGAAGATGAGCTTGCTTACCTCCTTCGTCGCGCCCTTGAGGGCCACGGCCAGGTCTGCGTTGTCCACCTCCCTGAGCACGCGCTGCACCGCCTGGCCGGTGAGCTTGGCGATGTCCTCGAACACGAACAGTCGGCTTTTTATCTCGTTGGCGAGTTCCTCATCCTCTTTTTCGAGGGATTCGAGTATGTGTTTCTCCGTCCCGCGGTCCACTGAATTGAGGATGTCGACGATCGACTCGATTCCGCCGGCCATGTTGTGCTTGGACGTCCCGGAAGAGGTGAGCTTCCTTTCCAGGATGCGCTCCGCTTCCTTTATATACTCCGGAGAGGTCGTGCCCATCGTCGCGATGCGCGAGACCACCTCGAGCTGGAGTTCGGGCTGGAGGGAACTGAGCACGGTGGCCGACTGGCGCGGGTCGAGGTAGGACAGGACCAGCGCTATCGTCTGCGGGTGCTCGTTCTGTATGAAGTTGAGGATCTGGTCGGAGTCGGCCCGCCGGAAAAAGTCGAACGGCCGGGCCTGAAGGGAGGTCGTAAGCTTCTGGATCAGCTCGCCCGTGCGTTCGGGCCCGAGGGCTTCTTCCAGTATGCCTTTCGCGTATTCGAGCCCGCCTTCGAATATGTACTTCTGCGCGAGGCAGATCTCGCGGAATTCGTTCAGCACGGCGTCCCTTGTTTCGGGGTCCACCCTGCGCACCGCCGAAATGCCCAGCGTAAGCTGTTCGATCTCTTCGTCGGTGAGGTATTTGTAAATCTTCGCCGAATAGTTCTTCCCCATGGATATAAGGAGGATCGCCGCTTTCTCCCTGGGGCTTATCTTCGAATCGGTTAACATGCAAACACCCCTTCTCAGTCGTCGGTGAGCCAGTTGCGCAGCAGCTGCGCGACGGACTCCGCGTTCTTTTCTATGTATTCTTCGATTTCCTTCTTATTGAGCTGCTCCTGGGTAGGAGCCTCCGCATCGAGCTGCACCGCTATGCCTCCGGAATCGTCGACCACGAACTCGGTTCCGGCCTCGGCCTCTGCCGCCGCCGCACGCCTGGCGCCGGCGAGCGAGCGCAGCGCGCGGATGATGAAAAACGCGATGACGACGGCGGCGAGCGCGATGATGATCACCCGGATCAGCGTCCCCGTCTGCGCCGCGCTGAGCAGCTCCTGCTGCTGCGCGAAGGCGTCCGCCACCTGTGTTCCCTCCGCGTCCTTAAAGGGCAGGCGTTCCACGGTGATGTTCGCCGGCTCCACGCCGACCGCCTTGGCCACCAGGTCCTTTACGTTCCCGGAATAGTCTTCGAGGTCGAGCGCGCTGTTGAGGATGATCGCGACGGATAATTCCTTGATCTGGCCCTGCGCGCCCTCGATCCGCGACTTCGTCTGGTTGACCTCGAGGTTCGTCTCCTTGGACACCTTGTCGTAGACGGCGTCGCTCTCCGCGTCCGCCGCCGGGTACGAGTTCGCCCCGCCGTTGCTGTCCACGCCCGTGGTCCCCGAGGCGCCGCCGTAATTCTTTATGGTTTCGGCCAGGTCTTTCACGCTGACCGCGATGCCCTCGGTCTCCCCCTCGATGGGCGGCGCGAACTTGACCTCCTCCGTGGTCTTCTTGTCGAAGTCCAGCAGGACGTTGACCTCGGCGAGCACGTTTCCGCCGCCGAATACCGGCGTGAGCAGGTTGATGATCTGCTCCTGCAGGTTGTCGCGCGTCTCGGCCTGCAGGTCGAAATGCGACCCCACGTCCCGCGCGGGATCGTTGCCCGTCAGGTCGTAGAGATTCATCTGCGAGTCGATGATACGGATGTTGTCCAGGCTCAGGCCTCCCGGCACGCTCTTGCTCACCAGTTCCCCGATCGCCTGCACCTGCGACTGCGTGAGCTTCGTCCCCTTTTCAATATCCAGCATGATCGCCGCAGTGGCGGGCTTGTCCTCTCCCGAGAGCACGAACGCCGAGTCGTTTGCCATGCTGATGCTCACCGCGGCGTCCTTGACGCCGTCGAGCATGAGGATGGTGCTGCGAAGGTTGGCCTGGAGCTGGAACTGCAGGTACGTCCTCTTCTCCATGTCGGTGGTTCCCAGCCCGGACGCCTTCTCGAAAATGTCGTAGTTGACGCCACTCTTGGGGTAGCCCTGCGCCGAAAGCTCCATGCGCAGCGAATCCACCTTGTCGCTGGCCACCAGGATCGTGTCCGTCCCCTCCGCCCGCGCGTCCACGCCCATGGACGAGAGCACGTCCATGATCTCCCCGGCGTCCTTGGCTTCCATACCCGAATACAGCACTGAATAGCTGGCCGTGCTCAGAAGGGAGACACCGACGATGACGACGACGAGGAACAGGGCCGCCAGTATGCCGATCCGTATCAGTTTTCCCTTGCTCGTTTTTGAAAAGAATTCGCCGATCTGTTTGCGCATGGTCGAGAACAAATCCTTGGGACCTTTCATATAGCGCGCTCCTTACCTTCCTTTGTGAACGGGAAAAATTCGAAGCCGTATGGGAATATGGCTGGTGCCGGTTTTTTGCCGCCGCCTGTGAGTCATTCCCGGCGATTGTTGCTAAATGTGATAAATTCTCATTACAGGCAAAAATACCCGTAGTCAAATAATCAGCATCTAATCCGTTTTTAAAACGCAAAATGTGAAATTATTAGAAAATATGATTTGTAACTTTTTGTGAATACTTGTCCGAAGGGCTAAAGTTTGGGCGCGCGCCTGCCGATACAATATACGCAATGCGGGTTCCGCCCGCCTTTAAGGGCCCAAAGGCGACGTTTCCCGCGGCAAAATACAGTGCTTCGGCAGGGACGCCGGAGCAAAAATTCAAGGAGGATGCGATTCATGCGTATCAACAACAACATTATGGCGTTGAACACGCACCGCCAGTACACGATCAACACCCAGAACGTAGCGACTTCGACCGAGAAACTCTCGTCCGGCTACCGCATCAACCGCGCAGGCGACGACGCGGCCGGCCTGGCCATCTCGGAGAAGATGCGCGCACAGATCCGCGGCCTTACGATGGCCTCGAAGAACTCGCAGGACGCCATCTCACTCGTGCAGACCGCTGAGGGCGCTCTCCAGGAGACCCACTCCATACTGCAGCGCATGCGCGAGCTGGCGACGCAGTCGGCATCGGACACGAACGAGACCGTTGACCGCGCTGCATTGAACGAAGAGTTCACCGCGCTCGTTTCCGAGCTCGACGACATCGCGCAGAAGACCGCGTTCAACGACAAGCTCCTGTTGGACGGCAGCTTCGGATCGACCACCACCGTCGACGCCGGTTCGGAGATCCAGATCGGCACGCTGGGCATCATCAGCATGGATTTTGAAGGCTTCGCGTCCGGCGCCCATACCATCGACTTCACGCAGGTGGGAGCGGGCGATCCTTACACCGCTACGCTGGACGGCGGTACCGCGGTCGTTGTGAGTAACGCGGCCGGCGCGCAGACGCTGCGCCTCGACTTCGGCGCAGGACAGAAGATTACCGTCGTGATGTCCGCCGCAGCGGCCGTAGACCAGTTCGCGGCTGCCGGGACGGACCAGCTCGCCTTCACGGTCGCCGGCGACACCAGCTACATCCAGACCGGCGCGAACGCGGGCGACAAGCTGGCCATCTCCATCAGCGGCATGAGCTCGACCGACCTGGCCGTGGACACGCAGTCCATCGACGACCAGCCCAATGCGGAAGCGGCGATCACCGCGGTCAACGCCGCGATCAACGCCGTCTCCACGCAGCGCGCGAAACTCGGCGCCATCCAGAACAGGCTCGCGCACAAGATCAACAACCTCGACACCTCGGCCGAGAACCTGCAGGCGGCTGAATCCCGTATCCGCGACATCGACATGGCCAAGGAGATGACCAACTTCACCAAGAACCAGATCCTGTCCCAGGCCTCGACCGCCATGCTGGCCCAGGCCAACGCAGCACCCCAGAGCGTGCTGAAATTACTTCAATAACGCAACGCCTGAAGAAGACGAAGAGGAACCTTTTTACCGGTTCCTAAAAGGGGATGAACCCTCGTCCTCGGAACCCAGCCCCGCCGGGCATTGCCCGGCGGGGCTGTTTGCTTTTGGATACAAGCCTTATTAGAATACGCATAATTGAGCAGCGGTTTTGCCTGGCAAGCCATCCCTGAAAGGCCAAAGCAAGGCTTAGCGGTGAAGATAAGCACGACGGACCAATGCGAAGAATCCCCGGCGCGCGATGCGCAAAGAAGATTTAATATGTGTCCCTTAGAGCCCCGCCCGGGCAAACCCCCGCAAAGCGCGGCTTTACGGGGAAGAGTCGGAGCAACAGGCGCAACGAAAAATCCCTGAATTGCGAAACAATCCAGGGATTATGAGTCAGCGCGGTTTACTCCGGCGAGTGAAGCGGAACCTGCTCCGGCGACAATGCCGCTTCCAGCGTGTTTACGGAAGAGTTCACGGCCTCCCGGTTCATGTCGCGCGTCTCCTCGAGCAGTTCGTTGCGGAAGATGCGCATCGATCGCGGCGCGTCCACGCCGATGCTCACCCGGTCCCCGTCGACGCCCAGCACACAGATGCGTATGTCGTCGCCGATAAGGATCGCCTCGTCAACCTTGCGCGTGAGCACCAACATGGGCGTTCCCTCCCTTCAGCGCGTGCATCAGGCCGTCGTAGACCGGGTGGCGCGTCGAATACCGCAGGTTATCCATTACGATCTGCCTGCCGACGCCCTTCTTCGTGTTGACGAGGACGGGGGCGGCGAGGTTGACCGTCATTTTCGTGATGTCTTCCGGGATCACCGTCACGCCCAGCACCAACAGGTCGGCCCGGTCTTCGAGGCTGAGGTCCTCTACTTCCGCGTCGTTAATCTCGAGCGAATAGTCGCTCACGAGGGCGAAGGGGTCCACAACCGGGAGCGCGACGCCGGCCTCTTTTACCGATTGCATCCAGTATACCGGCGCGGTCTGTTGCGCATGGACGATGACGAAAGCGCGCAGGTGCTCAAAGCCCGGTATCCCGTTCTCGAACCGGATCACCCTGTCGTCTTTTACCTCGATCTCGCCGAAGCGCTGCGTGTTGATTCTCATCGTTTTCCCGCCTTTCCGTTCCCAATCGCCATGCCGCCGCTTACAGGAAGTCCAGGAGCGTGGGCTGTATGATCCTTGCCCCGGCGCTCAGCGACGCCTGGTAGACCGCCTCGGCCATCTTGTAGTTCATATAGACCTCCGCCTGGTCGACGTCCTCGATCTGGGACTGGATCTTCGTATAGTTCAGCGTATCGTCTTCGTAACGCGTCCTGAGCATGTCCAGCCTGACGCAGCGCGCGCCGGCGTCGGAGATCATCCCGAGCATCTCCGACTGTTTCTCGAGCAGCACGTCCGCGTATGCGGCAAGCTCGTTCCCGGGGGCGTCCGCCTCAAGCGCGTCGTAGAGCCTGTCCAGGATGCCGTAGAGGTTGTCTTCGCCCGTACCCAGCAGTTCGACGCCCGTGAAGGCCACGTTCATCTTCAGCCCGCCGGACGCGATCTCGAACTCCATCTTCTGGTCCTTCTGGGCTTCGAGCGCCACGGGGTCTCCGTTGACCATGTCGATGCCGTTGTAATACAGCACGCCGCCGCTGACCTCGAAAGGCTCGTTCACCGTGTTGAATCCCCCGAACACGTACTTGTTGTTCATCCTGGAATTGCTCACGTTCACGAGCTGGTCGCGCATCTGGGCGATTTTGGCGGCCACTGCCTGCCTGTCGGTCGGGGACATCGTCGATGTCGAAGCCCTGAGCACGTCCTCGTAGCAGGACGTGATGATGCTGTTGATCTCCATCATGCTGTTTTCCGCCTGCCTGAGCCACAGGTTGGCCTCGTCGATGTTCCTCGAATACTGCTCGATGTCGTTGATTCTGTCCCGCACCTGCAGCGTGGTCAAAAGGCCCACGGGGTCGTCCGAAATCTTGACGATCCGCCGGTTGGACGAGCTCTGCGCCTGAAGCCTGTCCAGACTGTTCAGGTTGTTGTTCAGGTTGCTCAAAAACGTGTTCATTATCATGGACGAGGTGATCCGCATCGCGTCTTCCTCCTTCGTTTGGGCCGGTTTACCTGCCGACGATGCCCATCCGGTTTATCAGCATATCCAGGGCTTCGTCCATCGTGGTGATCACGCGCGCCGCCGCGTTGTATGCGTGCTGGTACCTGAGCATGTTGGCCACTTCCTCGTCGATGGAGACGCCGGAAATGGAGATGCGGCTGGCTTCCTTGTTGCTGAGCATGACCTTTTGCATCTCGGACATGTTCTTGCTGTAGCTCACCCTGATCGCGAGCGTGGAGACGATGGTGGTCATGTATCCCTGGAAATTGTTTATCCCGCTGAGCGAACTGGAATTTATCACGGCGAGTATCGCGTGCGCGTTGAGGTTGTTGCCCTCCTGATGGTTCGCGGCGGTGATCTCTGTGTCGGACGCGGCGATGTTGTTGGGCGTCAACAGGATGGCGTCGTCGAGCTTGAAGTTGCCGGCCGTCACCGGCACCGCGCCGCCGAAATCGTCGAAGAAGTTCACCCCGGTGATGGACGCGCCGCCGTTTTCGTCGCAGGGCAGCGTCCAGCCCTGGCTGTGCACCGCGTTGATCTCGTCGGCCAGCGCGTTCACCAGCGTGTTGAGGCTGTCCACCAGGTAGGGTATGCCGTATTCGTCCTTAGTGTTCCCGTCCCGGAGCTGGAGCGTGCCCTTGAGCGAGCCGCTCGTAATCGTCACCGCGGCCGAGTCGCTCGCCCATACCACCTCGTTGAGCTCGTTGAGCCCGGTAAGCGGGTTGTAGCCCGTCTGCGCGGTAGCGAGCGCGCCCAGCGTCGTGTGGCTCACCAGGTCGCGTCCGCCAAGCTGCACGTACAGCTGCCCCGACGGCGTATGGTAATAGGTGATGTCCACGATGCCCGAAAGTTGATCCAGCAGGAGGTTGCGCTGGTCGCGCAGGTCGTTGGCCGTTTCCCCCGTGATCTCGTATTCCTCGATGGTCTTGTTCAGGTGGGCAATGCTCTCGGCGATCTCGTTGACCTTCCCTGTCAGCGTATCCACGGACAGGTCGTAGACGGTCTGCTGGTCGCTGAGCTTGCCGTGATAGTAGTTGAGCGTCGACGTGAGCTGCATGGCCTTGCTCTGCACCTCTGCGCGCACCTCGTAGTCGGTGGGGTTGTTGGCGAGGTCCTGGAAGCTGTTGAAGAATTCGGACAGCGTCTTGCTGATGCTCATGCTTGAGAGTTCGTCGAACATCGTCTCGATGTCCGTGAGGCCTGCGGTCAGCTTGTCGAGGTAGCATGCGTCCGCGTTTTCCTTCCTGAACTGCCTGTCCAGGAACTCGTCGCGGATCTGGTTGACTGCGTCGACGCTCACGCCCCCGCCCACCGTCGCGCATTCGCTCAGGGCGAACTGCGTAAAGCCCACCGCCGGGACTTTTGACGTGGTGAGCAGGCGCTGGCGCGTGTAGCCGACCGTGTCGGCGTTGGATATGTTATGGCCGGTGACGTTGAGCGCGTACTGGCTGGCCACAAGGCCGGTCCTGGCCACTTCGAATCCGTAAAACGTAGAACTCATGCGAACACCTCACGCCGAATAATCGTAAACGCCCTTTTTCTTCACCGGTTCCCCTTCGACGGCCCCCCGCTCCGTATACGTCGAAGCGGGTGACTGCGTCAGCGAGCAGATCATGACGTCGATCTGGCTGAGCTGGAGACCGATGAGTTTTTCGTTGATCCTGTTGATCTGCATCTGCGCCGCGATCACGGCCTTGAGCTGATCCCGCAGCGTTTCGAGCGGCGCCCGCTCCTTCACGCCCAGCCGGTCGCAGATCGTTTCGAGGTTCGCGTCCTCTTTTGCGATCCCCAGAACCTGCGCGAGGCCGCGCACACAGCCCATGCGCTCGGCTTCCAACCGGCCCAGTTCCTCCACCTGCGCCGTTTCAAGGCGGGTCAGGTTCTCGAGCACCCTGATGTCGCCCCGGATCACGGCCTTTTGTTTCGTTTTCGAATTGTCCACCGCCGCCTGCAGCAGTTCATGCTGCCTGCGCAGTATACGGACGAGCTCCGCCGTTTCTTCCTGCATGTTCCACCCTCCGTTATTCTACATGCCGAGGTCGGCAAGCATCGTTTCGAGCATCTTGTCCGCTATATCCCGGCCGGACACGCTGAAGGTCCCCGCCCGCACCTGGCGCGTGATCTCTTCGATCTCCCTGAGTTCGTCCGCGGTCCGCGAAACATCGACGCCGCGCGCCGTTTTCATCACGGATGCAAACGCGACGGCGTTGTCCGAAAGCTCGACCTTGTCCCTTGCGGGCGTGCTCTTGCCCCGGTCCTCTCTGATGCGGGCGCCGGACATGTATTTTTTTATCATCATCTGTTGGTTTACCGAATCGATCTTCATCGAAAATACCTCCGCGCATCCGTCCGCTCTTACTCGTCGTACAGGCGTATGTTCCTGAAAGGCTTCGCCGCCGGGTCGGCGCCCGTATCCTTCTCGCGGTGCGAAGATTCCCGCTCGCGGTCAGGGGATTCACGCGATTCGCGCCTTTTCTCCCCGGCGGGGGCGTTTGCCCGGGCGAACCCCTCCATCATCTTTTTGCAGCCGCCGCAGAATTTTCCCTCTTCGATTGCCTTGCCGCAGACCCCGCAGCGCTTCGAATAATGCGTATACTCCTGCAGGCGTTCGTCCCTGAGGAGCTGGAGCACGATCTTCTCCTCGAGGCCCGTCGCCTTCGTGATCTCGGTCGCGTTCGCCTTGGGGTGGCTGTCCAGGTACGCGCGGACCGTCACGAACGCGTCGTCCATTTTCTGCACGCATTCCGGGCAGAAACTATCGCTGATCCCCTGGTAGAGCCTGCGGCACCACCGGCAGGTGCGGATTTTCTCCATCGTATATCCCCTCCTGTCCAAACAGCGTTACCTGCGCAGGTTGTTCGCGACCGACTCCATTTCATCCGCCGTGGTGATCGCCCGGCTGATGAGGGAATAGGCCCTCTGCGCGCGCATCAGCTTCGTTATCTCGTCGACCAGGTCCACGTTCGAGCTTTCCGCGCATCCCTGTCTCACCCTGGCGCCCCCGGCCTCCTTCGCCGGGCCGGACGCCTCCGTGAGCGCATAGCAATTGCCGCCCGTCTTAAAAAGGCCCTGCGGATTGTCGAACGCCGCAATCCCGAGGGTCGCAAACGGCGTTCCCGCCGCGTCGGACAGGACGCCGGCTTCGCTGCAGGTGACGCCTTCGACGTCGCCGGGCAACCCGATGTGCCCTCCCGAATCGTCGAGCACGTAGTAGCCCTGCTGCGTCACCAGGTACGCGCCGTCGTCCTCGACGGAAACCGAGAACAGGCCGCAGCGCGTGTGGAGCGTCTCGCCCTGCGCGCCGGACACCGTGAAGAACCCTTCGCCTTCCAGCGCGAAATCCAGCGCACGCCCGGTCATACGGACCGTCCCCTGGAAAAAATCCGTCATCGTGTCCGAAACGAGCACGCCGTGGCCGAGCCCGAGGTTCTTCGTGCCGTCCTGCGGCTGCAGCGGGCTGCGCATCGTCTGGTACACCGCGTCCTTGAAACACACGCGCGACGACTTGAACCCGTCGGTGTCGATGTTCGCGACGTTGTTGGCGATGGCGTCGATCCTCAGCTGCTGGTTTTTCGCGCCCGTCGCGGCCGTATGCAGAGACTGTATCATTTCTAACGCTCCAAATCCGTATTAAAGCCGGCCGATGTCGTTTACGGCGCGCCCGAACGTTTCGTCCGTGATCTGGATAATCCTCTGGTTGGTCTCGTAGGCGCGCTGCACCTCGATCATCCGCACGACCTCGTCCACCACGTCCACGTTCGAGTTTTCCAGGTATTCCTGGCGCACCTTATACCCCTCGGGCCGCAGTTCCTGCTGGTTCGCGTAGTTTACGAACAGGCTGTCGCCGGCTTTGCGCAGCCCGCCTTCGTCGGCGAAGGCCGCCATGCGCAGCGTATCGATCCGCCTCCCGCCGGCTTCCACAGCGCCGGTTTCGTCCACGGAAAAGTCGGCGGTCCCCACGCGTATGGGCCCGTTTTCCCCGAGCACGGCGCCGCCGTCTGCCGTGACGAGGTACCCGTTTACGTCCACTTTGAAGTTGCCCGCGCGCGTGTACATAATCCCCGCGGGCGTACGCACGGTGAAAAACGCGTCGCCCTCTATCGCGAGATCGGTGGAAAGCCCGGTCTCTTCGACAGGCCCTTCGGAAAACGAGGTGTGGATCTCGTCGATGTGCACGCCCGTGTTGAGCGGACCGACTTGTTTGGAAACGTTGACTATCCCCGGATCGTTGATCCTCTCGATCATCATGTCCGCGAAGGACCGCGTGAGCAGTTTGTCGGATTTGTACCCCGAAGTCTCCGCGTTCGCGATGTTGTTGGTCAGTACGTTCATACGGCTCGCCTGCGTGAGCATGCCCGTCCCCGAGATGTAGAGCCCCCTAAGCACCGCACCGCCTCCTTTAATTTGGCGCATGTTGCCGCCTGTTTTCTTTATCGGTTATTCTCCCCAAAAACTTCACGCAAAAGGCCGGCCGTGCCGGGCAAAAATGTAGCGAAACGTTCATGTTGCGCAAACGCCCTGTCGGCGAAATGCAAAAAAACCCGCCCCGTCTTTTCTTAGATCCGGATGTCGAATTTCGAATCGCTCTCGTACCGGCGCTGCGCCGCGTCGGACGGGGTTTTCGCTTTCCTGCGCTGCTTTTTCTTTTGATCGGCGGGCTGCTGCTTCGCGCCCCGCTCCCGGCTTTCCTTGATCCTGATGTCCCCGTCGGGGCCGGTCACGCCCACGGTCTGTTGGAGTTCGCGCTGGGCGCGCGCTTTCATTTCCTTGGTAAACGCATCCTGGGACACGTCCGTCCGGTGCAGTTGATGGCTGCTGTCCTTGGCGAAATCAGCGGTCCGCTGGATCATTCCCTGCGTCTCGATAATGTTTGTCACGGCGTTCGCCTCCTATCGGCGCGGCTCCTGTCCGGCCGCCGTGGTCAGCCGAACAGGGTGTCTTTGAGTTTGTCCTTGAGCTTGAGGAGCGTGCGCGAATGGATCTGCGACACCCACGACTCGGACACCTGCAGGATCTTCGCTATCTCCTTGAACGTGAGTTCCTTGTAATAGTAGAGGGCGATGACGGTCTTCTCGTTGTAGGGGAGTGCGTCGATGATCGTGCCCAGCGCGTCGCGTATCTCGATCCTTTCCACCTGCGCGGCCGTGGAAAGGTCCTCGCGGTTGGCGAGCCTGCGCTCATGGGACCCGGCGAGCAGCACGTCCTCGAAATGCACGATGTTGAACATATGCGACCGGTCGATGAGCTTTCTCAGTTCGGCGACGCTCATATCCATGTAGTCGGCGATTTCCGTCTCGGTTGGCTCGCGCCCCAGCATGCCCTCCAGTTCGCTCGACGCCTTGCCGAGCGCGTTGATCTTGCGGCGAAGGCTCGAGGGCGCCCAGTCCTGTTTGCGCATGCTGTCCAGGATCTCGCCGCGCACGCGGCGCACGGCGTAGGTTTCGAACTTGACTTTGCGCTTCACGTCGTATTTTTCTATAGCGTCCATCAGCCCGATCACGCCGCAGCTGAACAGGTCGTCGTAATCGTTGTGGTTGCCGTAGGTCGGCATCATACGCGCGACAATGCTCTTGACCAAATACAGATAATGGGTGAGCAGGACGTTTTTGTCCTCCGGACTTCGCGTCTTGTAATACTCCGACCAGGCCTTTTCGACGGCGGCTTCGTCGGTTTTCGCGCGCCCCGTGATGGCGGGGACGTTTTGATGCTCGAATCTTTTGGCGGTATTCGGCGCAATCATTGTAATCTCCTTCTTTTCATCTCCTGGGCGCGCATGAACCGGGCCAGCCTGCGCAGTTCGGTTGGCGCGCACTGCGTGAACTGGATGCCCAGCGCGTACATTTCATTGGCGGTGTTGAGCTTCGAATGATGCACTACCTCGCCGGCGGCCTCTACGGTGCCTTTCCCCTCAAGATCGACAAAGCAGGTGAGTTTCGTGCCTCTTTCATAGAGCCGGGGCGACTTAATACAGACGCCGCCGAGGCTGACGTTTAACGTCCGCGTTTTGAACTCCCCGCCGTCGCCGTCGAATAGCCGGATCCTCACGCTGCAGGAAACGGGCAAACGGTAGTTTTCCCGCCGTTGCAGCTTCGTCAGCTGTGAACAGGGTTTGACGTGGTACATCCGCACAGTGTCGGTCCATATGCCCTGGGTCACCACCGCCTGATAGGAGAATATCCCGTTTGTCTCCCAGAACCCGACCTCGATCTGCGCGCCGTCCTCGATGAACACGGGCGCGCCGCGGCTGACGGGCATGGCCAGCAGGACGGCGTTTTCCTCCCGCACATCGCGGACGCTGGTGATGAACACGATCCCGTCCCTGACGATGAAAACACGTTTTCCCACATAAAGATACTTGCTCAGGTCCATTGGTTTATCCTGCATTTTCCGTTTGCCTCCCGAAAAGCCTGTTGAGAAAATGCGAAAGCCCCTGTCCCCTCCCCCCGGCGATGGGTACGTCCAGGTACTTCGAGGCGATCAATTGGATGTTCTGCGCCGCCGGACTGTCCGGGTATCCGACGAGCAGCGGCACCTGCGACTTCACCGCCAGCGCCACGCTCGGGTCCCTGAGGATGAACCCCGTCTTGCTCAGATCGAGTTGCATGTTCTTCTTCACGACGCGGACAAACCCGTTGAGCATCTCGTTGCCTTCCTTGTTCGAATTGACGAGGTTCACGATGAGGCGCAGCTTCGGGCTGTCCTCGAACCGGTTCACCGTCTTTATCAGTGCATAGGCGTCCATGATCGCGGTCGGCTCGGGGGTCGTGATGACGAAGGCTTCATCGCTGGAGCGGACCACCCTGAGCACGACGTCGGACAGGCCCGCGCCGGTGTCCAGCAGGATGATGTCGGCGATGTCCTCCAGCCGGCACATCTGCGAAACGAGGCGGGCGACCCTGGCTTCGTCGAGCGAGATCAGTTCGTACACCCCCGACCCGCCCGAGATGAACTTCACGCCGTGGTGGCCCTCGCTGATTACGTCCCGGATGTCCTGTTCCCCGCCGATGACGCTGGAGAGGTCGTGGACCACCGAAACGCCCAGCATCACGTCGATGTTGGCCAGCCCGAAGTCGGCGTCGATAATGAGGACCCTCTTGCCCAGCCGGCTCAGCGCGATGGCGAAGTTTACGGCAAAACTGGTCTTGCCCACGCCGCCTTTCCCGCTGGACACCGAGATCACATGCGTCTTGGGGAGCGACCTTTGTTCGATCACCCGCTCCTTTAATTTGCTAACCTGCTCAAGCATGCGCTCTCCTCCCTGAACGTCCTTCGCAGAATCTCGTCAATGTCCGCGATCTGGATGTCGTCCGGGACGTTCTGCCCGGTCGCGACGTAGGACAGCGGACGCCCGGACAGCCATTTCGCGTTGAGGATCGTGGCGGTCGAGTCCGTCTCGTCCGTCTTGGTGACCAGCAGCTTGTAGTCGCGAAGACAGTTGTAGTTTTTGATGATCTCCCTGCAGGCCCTCGAGCTGGTCGGCGCCGCGATCACCAGGTACACCTCGCCGGCCCCGCTGAGGCGGACAAGCTTCTCGATGTCGGACTGGTGCTGGAGGTCGCCCGGTTTCTTGCCGGCCGTGTCGATGAAAACGATGTCCTTGTCCTCGTGCTCGTTTAGCGCCTGCACGATCTCCTCGGGCGCATACACCGCACTCAGCGGCGTCCCTATGATGTCCGCGTACGCCTTGAGTTGCTCGTGCGCCGCGAGGCGGTAGGTGTCGGTGTTGATGAGGCCGACCCTCAGTTTTTCCTCCAGCGTGTAATGCGCCGCGAGCTTGATGAGCGACGTGGTCTTGCCCACCCCCGTCGGCCCGAAAAGGATGGCCACCGTCCGTTCGAACCGCCGCACCCTGATCGGCTCCGGCTTCCCGAGCAGGTCGGCCAACACCTGCCTCACCGCCTCGTCGATGCCCATGCCCCGTGCCTTCGCGGCCCGCTTCGCCTTCCGGCTCACGCTCAGCGCCATGTCTTCGATAAGGTCCATGCCCGATAGCTTCCCGGCCAGCGCGTCCACGTCCGCGTCGCCGGGCTCGGCCTGCAGGGCCGCCACAGGGCGGGAAGGCGCTATCGCCGGGGCGGGCGTCGCGGGGGCCTCGGGCGGGCGCTTGATCATCGCCTGCATGTCGCTGATCTTCCCGTTGAGTTCCCTTATTTTCTGCTCCCGTCCGCTTTCCGCCTGCTGCGCGGGAATTTCGGGCGCGCGCCGCGCTTCGTCGGGAAGCCTGACCACAACGGGTTCCCTTCTTTGCGGTTCGTAGGCGACCACCACTTCCACCATCGGCGGGGAGAATAACCGGCGGAGCCCTTTTTTGCGGATCGGTTTGTTGTGCAGGATGACGGCGTCGGAACCGAGTTCCTCGCGTATCCTGCGCGTCGCTTCCATCATGTCTTTTGCTATGTACCGTTTGATATTCATGTACTAACCACCCCATCCGATGTAATCTCCACGCCGGGCTCTAGTTCGTTGAAGGAAAGAACCGTGAGGTCCGGCGCCATCTGTTCCGTCACGTGCTTGAAATGCCGCCGCACCATCGGCGACGTCAGCACGACGGGCACGCGCCCGAGGTCGGCCATGCGTCCTATGGCACGCTTCAGGCTCGTGAAAATCTTTTTAAGGACGTCCGGCTCGAGTGCGACGAACGAGCCGTGGTCGCTCTGGCGCACATGGTCGAGGATCGTCTGTTCGAGTTCGGCGTCCAGCGATACGACCCTGATCTTCTTGTCGGCCGCGAACTGCCTGGTGATCGAGCGCTTGAGGTTCTGGCGCACGTATTCGGTGAGCATCTCGGGGTCGTGCGTGAGCCGCCCGTAGTCGCCGAGCGTTTCGAGTATCGTGACCATGTCGCGGATGCTGACGCCTTCCTTGAGGAGGTTTGCGAGCACCTTCTGAATCTCGCCCAGCGTGAACATCTTGGGCGTCACTTCGTCCACCAGCGCCGCCTGCGTGCTCCTGAGGTTGTCGAGGAGCGCCTGCACCTGCTGCCGCCCAATCAATTCGTGGCCGTAGCGCTTGATGATCTCCGTAAGGTGCGTTGCGATGACCGATGGCGGGTCGATCGTATTGTAGCCCAATGCCTCGGCATGTTCGCGTTCGGACTCGCCAATCCATACCGCGGGCAGGCCGAAGGCGGGTTCCACCGTTTCGATGCCCGTGAGCTCGCCCGTCGCGTTTCCGGCGTTGAGGGCCATCACGTGGTCCGCGATCACTTCCCCGCCGGACACCTCCACGCCCTTGATCTTGATGACGTACCTGTTGGTGCCCAGCTGGATGTTGTCCCGAAGGCGTATCACCGGAACGATGATGCCCAGTTCCATCGCGCACTGCCGCCGTATCATCACGACGCGGTCCAATAGGTCGCCTCCCTGGCTGGCGTCCACCAGCGGAAGGATGCCGTAGCCGAACTCCAGCTCGATCGGGTCGACGTGCAGCAGCGACATGACGTTCTCGGGCTTTCGCTTCTCCTCGGCGAGGGCCTGCGTGACGTCCTCCTCCTCGGTCCGGACCGCGCGGGCGGCCGCCCGGTGCTGCATGTACCCCAGCGTGCCGAACAGCGCGGCGAGCAACAGTATCGTGAGCGTCGGCAACCCGGGGATCAGGCTGAAGAGGGCGAGCATCCCGCCGAGTATCATCATCACCATCGGATGCGTGAACACCTGCGTCGTGATGTCCCTGCCCATCGTGCTCTCGGTCTCCGCGCGCGTCACGAGGATGCCCGTGGAAGTCGAGATCAAAAGCGCGGGGATCTGGGCCACCAGCCCGTCGCCCACGGTCGCGCGGGTGTACACCTCGATGACCTGGGAAAAGTCCATGTTGCCCTGCGTCGAGCCGATGATGATCCCGCCCACGATGTTGACCGCGATGATAATGATGGAGACGATCGCGTCGCCCTTGACGAATTTGCTCGCGCCGTCCATCGCCCCGTAGAAGTCCGCCTCCTTCTGGATGCCGGTCCGCCGCTGCTTGGCCTGGCCCTCGTCGATGATCCCGGCGTTGAGGTCGGCGTCGATCGCCATCTGTTTGCCCGGCATCGCGTCCAGCGTAAACCGCGCCCCGACCTCGGCCACGCGCTCGGAACCCTTGGTGATGACGATGAACTGGATCACGATGATGATGAGGAACAGCACCAGCCCGACCACGAGGTTGTCGCCGATCACGAAGCTGCCGAAGGTGTGGATCACGTTGCCCGCGTCCCCGTTGTTGCCCAGGATCAGCCGTGTCGACGATATGTTCAGCGCGAGCCTGAACAGCGTGACGATCAGCAGCACGGACGGGAACGTGGAAAACTGCATCGCGCTCTTGGCGTAGAGCGTCACCAACATGATGAGGACCGAGAGCGAGATGTTGATAACCAGCAGCACGTCCAGCAGAAAAGGCGCGAGGGGCAGCACGATCAGCAGGATGATGACCAGTATCGCTATGGCTATGGAAACGTCCGAGAGCTTCATCTTATCCTCCAACCGCCGCCGTACCCCTGAGCCGGTACAGATACGCAAGTATCTCAGCCACCGCCTGGTACATCTGCGGCGGGATCGCTTCCCCGATTTCGCACGCCGCGTACAGCGCGCGCGCCACCGGCTTGTTCTCCACTGTCACGATGTTGTATTCGGCCGCCTGTTCCCGTATCCGCAACGCGACGAGATCCTTCCCCTTCGCGACCACCGTCGGCGCCTCGTCCCTGCCCTCTTCGTAGCGGAGCGCCACGGCGTAATGCGTCGGGTTCGTGATGACCACGTCGGCCTCCCTGAGCATCTGCATCATGCGCGCGAGCCCGATCTGGCGCTGCTTCTGCCTGATCCTCCCCTTGACCTGGGGGTCGCCCTCCACGCGCTTGTACTCGTCCTTGACCTCCTGCTTGGTCATGCGCAGGTCCTTTTCGTACTTCCACCACTGGTACACGTAGTCGAAACCCGCTATGATCGCCAGCGCGATGCCCAGCTTGAACGCCAGCCCCATGATCGCCGAGATGATCTGCCCGGCCATCTCCACGACGTTGCCGGCCATCATGTTGCTGAAGACGCCGAGGTTCTGCTCGATCTCCGAGTACGCGATGAGCCCCAATACGACCGTCTTGAGGATCGACTTGCCCAGCTGCATGAGCGAGCGCGTGGAGAAGATCCGCTTGAACCCCTGCAGCGGGCTGATCCTGTTGAGCTTGGGCTTTGCGGCCTTCGACGAGAACAGAAGCCCGGTTTGCAGGAAGTTGACCAGCAGTGCGGCGAGCACGGCCGCGATCAGCACCGGCGATAGCGTAATGATGAACGCCAGCACGGCGTCCTGCAGCATGACGCCCGCGTTGGCCTGCGTGAGGTTGCGATGCGCGACCTCGGGGGAGAAAAAGTGGAGGAGCAGGCCTTTCATCTGCTGGAGAATCCCCCCGCCGAAGACCTGCCAGACGCCGAACATTATGAGCAGCGCCAGCGCCGTGTTCACTTCGTTGCTCTTTCGTACCTGGCCGCGCTCCCGAGCTTCCTTTCGTTTTCTCGGTGTCGCCTTCTCTGTTCTTTCGCCGGCCGTTTTCTGGCTCATGCCGCACCTATCAGTCCGCTAAAAAGCTGTTCTATAGCTGAAAACATGTTCGAGAAGATCGTCCCGGCGAACCCCACGAAGACCGGCATCATCACGAGGAGCATCACGAGCCCGATGAGGATCTTCACCGGTATGCCCACCACGAACACGTTCATCTGCGGTACCGTCCGCAACAACACGCCCATCGCCGCCTCGCCCAGGAGCGCCGCCGCAATAATGGGGATGGCCACGTTCACGGCCAGCAGGAAGGAGAGCGCGAACACCTCCGCCGCCGCCAGCCCGATGTCCGGCGAGATTACGACCTGCCCCAACGGTATCTGCTCCACGGTGACGCTCAGGATGCGGATGAGCATGTGGTGCCCGTTGACCCCGAAAAAAGCGAGGATGAGGATGATGTTTAAAAGGTTCCCCACCATGGGCACCTGCGTCTCGTTCTGCACGTCGGTCACGCCCGCCATCCCCAGCCCCATGTGCATGTCTATGATCTGGCCGGACGTGAACACCAGGCCGAAAAACGCCGTGGTCACGAACCCTACGATCAGGCCGAACGCCAGCTCCTTGATGCACATGAACCCGTAGACGATCGCGTTGTTGCCGTATTCGAGCGGCGCCGCGGGCGGGTAGGTCATGTACAGGATGTAGGTCAGCAACAGGCAAAACCCTATCTTGACCAGCGCCGGTATGTTCCTGCGGCCGAATATCGGGGACGAGAAGATCAGCGCCGAAACGCGGAGCATCAGCAGCAGGAACACGTCCAGTTTCAGGGGCAGCAGGTTTTGGAGCGTCTCCAGCATGGGCCCCGGTCACCCGACCATCGTGCTCGCGTACCCGAACACCCTCGTCGCGAAATCGGTGAGGGCCGAGAGCATCCAGCCCCCGAATATCAGCAACGCGAGGAACACGCCCACGATCTTCGGGACGAAAGCCAGCGTCTGCTCGTTGATCTGCGTCGTGGCCTGGAAGATGGACACCACGACGCCGATCACCAGCGCGATGCCCAGCAGCGGCGCCGCAACGGACAGGATGGTCACGACGGCGTCCTGCGCGACCTGTATCACCTGGCCCTGTTCCATATTCCCGATCCCCCTCCATGTCGTCTCCGGTCGTATAATAAGCCGTTTCCCGCCGCTATCCGAACCCGGTGACCAGCGTCTGCACCGTGAGCATCCAGCCGTCCACCAGCACGAACAGCAGGACCTTGAAGGGCAGGGAGATGATCGTGGGCGGCAGCATCATCATGCCCATCGACATCAGCGCGCTGGCCACGATCATGTCGATCACGATGAACGGGATGTAGAGCAGGAACCCGATCTGGAACGCGCGCTTGATCTCGCTGGTGACGAAGGCGGGCAGGAGCACCTCCGTCGGGACGTCCTCGAGCTTCTCCGCCTCCACGGACGCCACGCCCCGGAAGAACTTCAGGTCCTCCTTGAACGTCTGGCGGAACATGAAGTCCCGCACGGGCTCGAGCGCCTTTTCCACCGCCTCCTCCTGCGAGATCTCGTTGGCGACGTAGGGCTGGTACGCCTGCTCGTCGATTTTGGCCAGCACCGGGCTCATCACGAAGAACGTGAGGATCAGCGCGATCCCGACCAGCACCTGGTTGGGCGGCATCTGCTGCAGCCCGAGCGCGTTCCTTACGAACGAGAGCACGATGATGATTCGCGTGAACGACGTGAACATGATGAGGATCGACGGCAGCAGGGTCAGCAGGGTCAAAAGCCCGAGTATGTCCAGCGTCTCCGACCTCGAGCCCAGCAGCCCGCCGAGCGGTTCTGCGGTCGTGCTCCTCGCGTCCGCCGACGAACAGCCGGCCAGCAGGATCACCGCCAAAAGGAGGAGGGCGAACAGGATCGCGCGCTTACGCTTTGCACTCACTCGTCTTCTTCCTTTCGTCTGTGTTCCTGGCGATACCGGCGAAGGAGTTCCTCGTTCTCGCGTTTCCTCTGCATGAGCCTCTTCCACGCGCCGCGCGCCTTTTTGATCGAAAAACCCTTCTTCCGGGAGGCCTCTTCTGCCTCCCCGCCGCCTGCGGGCGGTCCCTTCCTGCGCACGGCCCTTGCCATGAACGAGGAGAAAGCCGGGCCCTGTTCCTTGTCGCCGGGCCCGTCCTCTTCGTCGATCTCGGGCTTGCCGAGGATGCTGATCTGCTGGTTCGTCGCCCCCAGCAGGTAGTATTTCTTCCCGACCTTCACCAGGTAGACCGCCTTGTCCCTGGAGAGCATAAGGCGGTCGGCCACGTGCATGTGCCGGCTCTTCGCCGACCTCAGGCCCCTTTTCGAAATGTACCTCGCCGTGAAGTAGGCCGCGGCCAGCACCGCCGCGAAGATCAGCAACTGGAAGATGATGTCCTTAAAACCCCCCATGTGTTTCCCCTTTCGGGCAAAGCGCAGCCCGTACCGTCGCGCATCCTTTTCGCGCGCGGATGGATTTTCCGGTTTTTTTCCGGGTCCGTCCGTTTCGTATGGTTTTACTGCCTCCGGCGGCAGCGGGCCTATTTGGGCCGCCGCCGCGCGTTATGGATGTGTGTCCGCTTTGCTGTTACACCTGCATATGCATGATCTCGTTGTACGCGTCGATCACCTTGTTGCGTATCTGCACCGTAAGCTGCAGCGCCAGTTCCGCCTTTTGCGCGTCGATCATCGCCGTGTGCAGGCTGTCCCCGCTGCCCGAGAGCAGCAGCGCGTTGCTTTCAGCGTCGGCCGCTTCCGTCCCGGAAGCCTGGTTGATCGCGTCGCCCAGCACGTTCCTGAAACTTTCGCCGCCGGTGGCGGCGCCTTTCGTGCCGCCTAATGAATGAACGAGGGCGTTTTGGGCCGACACCGCGTCTATCGACAGGTTCATTTACTTCACCTTCCTATTTCGAGCGCTTTGAGGCACATGTCCTTGCTTGCGTTGATCGCCGTGACGTTGGCCTCGTAAGCCCTGGACGCGGAGATCATGTCCACCATCTCGGTCACGACGTCCACGTTGGGCTTCTCGACGTACCCCTGGGCGTTCGCGTCGGGGTGGTCGGGGTCGTATGCGAGCTTCAAGGGGGACGGGTCCTCCGCCACGCCCGTCACGCGCACGCCCCCGGGAGCCCCGCCGACGGCGCTGCTGAGGTGCGAGGAGAACGATTCGCCCGGCTGCTGTTCGAAAACGGTGACCCTCCTGCGGTACGGTGCGCCGTTCTCCGTCCTGGTCGTGTCCATGTTCGCGATGTTTTCCGCGATCACGTCCATCCGGAAGCGCTGGGCCGTAAGCCCCGACGCGCTGATGTCCATGGCCCTGAAAATGCTCATATGGTCCGTCATCTCCCTTCCGTGATCGCCGTCCTGAGACGGATAAACTCGCTGTTCATTTTTTGCAGCAGCGCGTAGTACTCGATGTTGTTCTTGGCCAGTTCGTTCATCTCGTACTCGACGTCGACGTTGTTGCCGTCCATGCGCATCGTCGTGCCCGTGTCGGCCGCGACCTGCGGCCTGACGCCTTCGATGCCGGGCGTTCCGATGTCCATGTGCTTTTCCCGGGTCTTTTTCAGCGCGAAGCCGCCGCCTTCCTCCAATGCGCTCTTCACGTATTCCTCGAACTTCACGCGCGACGCCTTGAAGCCGGGCGTATCCGCGTTGGCGATGTTGTCCGCGATCACCTGGTTGCGGAGCGCGCAGGCGTCCAGCCCCTTCTCCAACGCGTTTGTCATACCGAACATCGAATCGAACAATGGTTTCCCTCCGTTAATAACCGGCCGTGTAGCCGTAGTCCCGGGCGTACCCGAGCACCGTTTCGGCGTAGGTTTTCGCGCCCGCCGAAAGGCCGTCCCAGAGATTTTGGGCGGTCCTTGTGCCACTCAGGCTCCCGACTTTCCCCGGCCCGCGGTTGTAGGCCGTGAGCGCCAGGCCCACGTCTCCCCCGTACCGCTTGATCAGCCCGGCGAGATACCGCGTCCCGCCGTCGATATTCTGCGCCGGGTCGAACGCGTCCGTGACCTTTAGGCCGGACGCGGTGCCGGGCATCAGCTGCATCAGGCCCATAGCCCCGCAGCAGGATACTGCGCCGGGGTTGAAGCCGGACTCCGCCTTTATCACGCCTTTGATGAGGCTCTCGTGCACCGAATATTTCGTTGAAGCTTCTTTTATCAGGGAATCATAGGCCGTGGGCGGCGATACGGACGCGGCCCGTGCGCCGGCCGCCCCGGAAGTGTTTACCGGCAGGCCCGTGTGGGTCGCATCGGCTTGCGCAAAAGAGAGCGCTTCGGCGAATCCCGTCCGTCCGTACCCGTTGAACGCGTCGAGTTTTGACTGATACATGCCAAAAACCTGATTCCATTTGTATGCCCAAGCCTGTTCCACGATGTTCATGTCTTCACCGTCCAATTGCAGGTTTTTCCGTTCTGCAAAGCCCCGTTTTTTCCGCTTGTAAAAGTTAATCATCACAAATCGGCAAAACATAACACAAAAATTTCACTTTTTGAATAATTTTTTGGTTTAATAACTAGTTTTTCGCAAAAACCGCCTCCTTTTCTTCACGGCCCGTGAACCCCCCCTTTCCCCGGGTCGCGAAAAACCGCAGTTGCCCTGGGGCAGCCTGCGGTTCATAAGGCGGTAATCCATTCATGTTCCGCCGCCGCGCGCCCCTTTGAACAAACCGGTGTTTCGCACCGTTTTTGCGGGTACGGCAGACGGCTTTAGGACGGGTCACCGGCCCGGTTCATAGCAGCATGTCCACCAGCAGCCCGCGGATGTCCTCGATGTCTTCGAGGATCCTGAGGTTGTCCTGCTGCTCTTTCAGCACTTCCTTGGCCAGTTCGTCGAGCTTCGCGTTGACTTTGTGCACGACGGCGTAGATACGGTGGCGGCCCCGGGCGTCAAACGCGTTTTTTTTGCAGAAAGAGTATGCGTTGCTCACGACCTCGTGCATCAGGCCGGATATCAGCTCACGGTATTTGACGAACTCGCGTATGTCCGCGCGCTCCGAAAGGACCCTGCCCTGCCGGGCGATCCCCTCGACCAGTTCGGCGATGCGGCCTTTGTATGCATCCGCGCCCGATTCGGAAAGTTGCCGGCTGAACGCCTGCGCCTTTCCGGCTTGGGCGCGCTGGGTCTCGCCGCTTTCCGGGCCTGCGAGCTCCGCGGTGCGCGCGCGAATGTCCGATACCCTCATCCCTTCGTCATCCTTTGCCGTATAGGGCTTATTTCTTCGTGTCGAAATACATCCCGTCCGCCGCCACGCCTCCCCGGATGTACGAACGCATGCCCTGCTTCATCCTGGTGTTGTCCCGTATACCGTTTTTGATGTCCTGCAGCTTGTCGGCCGCCAGTTTCCGGTTGTACGCGTCCACCTGCCGCGTCTTTATGAGGAGGGCTTTCACTTCCTCTTTCAGCGCGGCCGTCTGCGCCGTATCGCAGCTGTCCAGGGCCGCGAGCCACTCGTCGAGGGTGTCCACCCTCTCCATCCAGTCCTGGCGGCGTTCGAGGAGTTCGTCGAGGCGTTTCATGTCCTCGGCGGCGCATGCCTTCGACTGCTCGAGCGTGAGCAGATAGATTGCCTGCACGGCCTCCGCCTTCTTGCGCCACAGCTCCGTGACGCTCAGCGTTTCGTTCACCGCCTTTTCCATTTTTCTACTCCTCTTGCATATACGCGACGAGACAGGCCCCCTTGATGGACGCCCACGATTCGCGCAGTTCGCCCATCAGGCCCATGACCTCGTCTATTACGACGGTCTCTTTTGTCGCGTTGGCCTCCCTGAGCCTCCGGCTCACGTACTCGTAGATCTGCATGAGCTGCCGGGAGATCTTGAACCGGCAGTCGAGGCTGGAGGCCAGTTCGGCCACGATGTCCTGCGCTTTCAGCAGCGCGGCGTTCGCCCGTTCGCAGTCCTTTTCAAGTACGGCGCTCCTGGCCGCCTTAAGGTGCTTCAGGCACCCGTCGTAGAGCATGACCACCAGCTCGACAGGGCCGGCCGTCATCACGCCCTGCCTTTTGTATACCTCGTACGGATTGGTAGCGATCGCCATCGTTCCCTCCATCGGCTTGTCCGTCCTTAGCTTATGATGTCGTTTGGGCCGTCATCGCGCTGAGCCAGCTGCTTTGCGAATTCATCCGGGAAATCGCCGCTTCCATCGCGGTGAAGCGCCTGTAATAGCGCTCCTGGTTTTGGCTCAGAATCAGCTCCAGCGCGTCGATCTTGTCCTCGATGTACCTTATCTGCCGCTCCGTATGCTCCACCGAAACGGACTGGATTGTGGTGGTGTAGCTGTTGATCGTGCCGCTCAGGCGCTGCATCAGGCCGGACTCGTTAAACTTCTCCGTGCCGGTCGCCGTCGAGGACTGGGTAAACAGCTGCGCCACGACGTCGGGTTTCTCCAGGAGGGCCGATTTGAGTTTGCCCTCGTCGAGCTCGATCTTCCCGTTGTTGGAATAGAGGCCGGTCGAAAGGCCGATGTCGGCCAGCGACAGGCCCGTGTCGCCCACCACGGTGTAAAACGCCGACCTGAACGCGAGCAGCATGCCGGAGATGTCGTTGTCGCTGCGCAGGATACCGCTTTTGGCCTTCTCTTCCCAGACGGCGATCTCGTTCTCGGTCATTTCCTCGCGCTGCGCGTAGGTGAGCGGCAAAAAGTCCAGATACGTCTTTTCCGTCAGCTTCGCGTTGTATTTTTCGATCAGCTTGTTATAGTCTTCGATGAACGCCTTCACCTTGCCGACGACGCTGTCTGCGTCCTGCGTCACCGTGAAGTCGATCGCCTCGGCCGTCGTCTTGTTCAGGGTGTAGCTGATGCCGTCGATCGTGAAGCTGTTGGAGCTCCGCGTGACGCTCACGCCCTCGATGGACAGAAGCGCGTCCTGCCCGTTGTCGTAGGTGCCCGCGTCCATCCCCAGCGCGCCTGGCGTGACGCCATCCCCGAACGCGTTGCCTGCGAGGTTGACGACCGTGAGCGACGTGCCGCTCCCCGTCTGGTCGGTCTTGAGGGTGAACGCGTTCGTAAGCTGGCTGTAGCTCAGCGTGACCTCCGCGTCCGCGTCGTTGTTGATGGTGTTCATCATGTTCTGGAGCGTGTCGTCCTCGCTGAAGGTGAACTCCTTCCCGTTGATCGAAAAGGAGATGTTCCCTTCGTCGAACACCAGGGGCGTGGTCAGCGCCAGGTCCTTGAGCGCGACGTTGTAGCCCGAGAGGCCCTCCCCGGTGGCTGCGCCCGTGGAACCGCTGATGTGCGCGGCCTCGGCCAGGCTGGTGATAGAGTCGATGGTCATCGTGCCCGTCTGCGCGTTGGCCCCGGCCGAGATGGAGACCGCGCTTGCGGACGTGCCGCTGAGCGCGACCCGGTACACCTTTATCGCCGCGGTCGACCACAGGTTGTCCGCGCTGAGGACGCTCATGTATTTCTGCGTGAACGCTTTCAGCTCGGTCTTGATCTCGCGGTACGCTTCGAGCTTCCACTCCAGCTTCTGTTTCTTCTTGGCCTGGCTGTCGATCTTGGTCTGGTCCGCGATCAACAGCGCCTTCACGATGCTGTCCGTATCCAGGCCCGTGTTCAATCCCGAGATATGCAGCGCGCCCAAAGCGCCGATACCGGTACTCATAGCCGATCACCGCTTTTCGATAGGTTTGGGCGCCGCAAAACCCGGCGCCTCATACCTAATATCGGTCGCAGCCCGTGAAAGGTTAACCGCGGGCGGCGAAATCCCTCACGCTAAACGTGAACATAGTACGCGACGTTGCGAAGCGTCCGGTTCGAATACACCCTGTTGATGTGCGCATAGTTGTACAGGAGCCGTCCGGCCTGGGCGATGGTCACGCCTTTTTGGGGGTCGTACGCGCCGTTTGCGGACGGGCAGACCATCTGCACGTGCCCATGGCCGCCGGGGTTCTTCCAGACAGCCACCGCAGGGCATCCGCTGTTTGCGTAATGCTGCGCCTCCTGAGCCGAAACGCGCCTCCAGCCGTGGGCAGGGCCGACGGTTTCCAGCCAGTTTGCCATCATATTGGCCGTCATGCAGAGGGCGCCGGCGGTGTCGGGGTAGGCGCGCGGTTCCCGGGTTTTCGCGTCCACGTAATGCGGGATCTCGGCGCCCATCGCCGAAGTGACGTCCCACATGAAGATATTGCAGTACGTGTCGCCCTTTCCCTGTTTGTTGACCTTGTAGCGACCGTTGGTCTCGACCCGGAACTGGTCGATGACGGCGCGGTAGTTCGCGGCGCCGCGCGCGCCCGGCGCGCTGGTCACGGCCGGGTTCACGGGCTTCCACGATTCGTACGGGATGGTCCCGGCGTTCCCCGTGTTCGTTTGCGCGGCGGCCGGCGCCCGTTTATACGCCGCCGTGGCCGCGCCCAGTCGGGCCGTCGTTAGCGTGTCCGCCCGTCCGGCCGACATGAGGGACGAAAGCGCGGTCGTGAGGCCCGCGCCCCCGTTGGAATTGAGCATCAGCATGCACAGGAGCAGCGCCGTGCCGTCCGCGTCCGAAGCAAAGCCGGCGGCGTTCCCGGCCGCGTCTCCCGGTCGGTCGCTTTCCCGCCGCAGCGCCGACTGCAAAAGCACGCTGGTGAGCAGTTCGCCAAACAGCGCCCCGGACCCGTTTTCGCCGCCCGTGCGGGAAACGGGAGCGCCGGTGAGGCCGCTCAGGCCGCCCAATGCGAGGATGTCGTTCATACGTTTGCTCCTTTTCAGGCCGTCGACAAACTTTTCGGGATTTGTCGACGGTTTCACCGTGAGGTTTGTCGCCAAGTCCGCTTTTACCTTATATGGATTACAGTCCGACCCTGTTTGCGAATTCCTCGTCTATCCGGCTGATGAACGCGAGTATCTTCGCGACGGCCGCATAGAGTTCGGGCGGGATGCAGTCTCCCACGCCGAACCGGTTGAGGACGCCGGCCGTCTCCGCGTCCTCGACGACGGGGATGCCGTATTCTTCGGCGCGTTCCACGATGCGCGCGGCCGTCTCGCCCCTTCCCAGCGCAAGGATGACGGGGGCGTCGTCCTGCCCCGGCAGATACCTGAGCGCCGCCGCTTCCTTGACCGGTTCCTGCCTGTCCATGGCACCCTCCTATATCACGATGTCCAGATGCCGTCCGCCGTCCCTTAAAAGGTCCAGCGCGACCTTTTGTGCGCACTCCGGGGTCACGGGCGCGTCGGCCACCCTGCACGACATTTGCGTCAGCCTGTACCCCGTCTCCTCGAGGGCCTTGTCCATGAGCGCGGCCTTCTCCTCCAGCATCTGCGCCACCCGTCGGTCGCGCACGCGCATTTTGAGCTGCACGTTTTTGTCCTCGGCGCGCACCACCGTCTCGACCCTGCCCATGTGCTCCGTGTCCAGCACGAGCATCACGACCGTGGCGCCCGGGTCGACGGGCTTGCCTTTCCCGTTCCGGCGGAACACGTACAGCTCGGCGGTGGTCCCTCTCTCTCGCAGCATCACGGGTATCTGTAGATAGGTAAACTGCTGGACCTGGGAGGCCAGCCTGTCCTGCGCGGCAAGATTCCCGGCCGCGTCCCTGAGCCCGGCAAAACCGGCTTTTTGCGCCAACTCTTCGAGGCGTTCGGACAGGGCCTCTACCCGCCGTTTCAGGCTTTCGCCGCCGAAATCCGGCGCGTCGGGGCGAACGAACAGGTCCCTGATCTCCCGCATGAGCGTCTCGCCCGGGTCCGCCCGGGTAAAGCCTTCTGTATATGCGAACGATTCGTCCTTCTGCGCGCCGGCCTCCGCCTTGCCGCCGTATCCCTCTGCGCCGGGTGCAATTTCCTGCGGCGCCTGCGCGTCCTCCGGCGCAGCAGGTTTCACGGGCCGTGAACCGGCGCCGGCAGGGGGCGGTGTGGCCGTGGCGGGCGCCTGTGGATTGGGCGCGCTTCCGGCCGCATCGGGCGGCTGTCCCGTGCCCGGGGCGGCCTGCGGCGCCTGCGCGTTCTCCGGCGTAGCGGTGTTCACGGGCTGTGAACCTGCGCCGGCCAAGGGCGGTGTGGCCGTCGCGGGCGCCTGTTGCGCGGGCGTACCGGCCGCCGCGTCGGGCTGTCCCGCGCCCGGGGCGGCCTGCGCCGCCTGCGCCTGCCCCGGCGTGCCAGTATTCACGGGCTGTGAATTAACGCCGCCGGCAGTCGTTTCTCCGGCCTCCGTCTGCAGCTTCGCAAGCGCCGTATTCAGGGCCTCGCCTATTTTGGGGGCTTCTGCGACCAGCCGACAGAGCGCTTCGATCGCGCCCGCGTCCGCCGGTTGCACGGACGGGGAGATTGCGGCCCCGGTATCCTGCGCGGCGTGCGGCGTTCCGCGTACGGCCGTCGTTTCGGCCCCGCCGTCCCTTAACAGGACCTGCATATTCGTCTTCCCCTGGGCCTGCCCGCAGACCTGGAGCACCAGCCTTTCCCCGGCCGCCAGGTCCATTTCCGGCACGACGACCGCCTTGAGCGTTTTCCCGTTCTCCAGTTCCAGCAGCAGGCGGCCCTCGCCCATAAGCTGCGCCACGCGCGCTTTCAGGACGTCGCCTTCCTTAAAGGGCGCGCCGGCCGTGTTGCGGGGCGGGGCCGCAGGAATCGCGGCCGTAATAAGATCGATATTCATGGCATTTGTCCTCACTATGGATTATCGGGTCAAAAAAAGGTTTCCTTAAGACGTATTTTGGGGGCGGGCCATTTTCCCGCCTGCAATTTGAATACGGAGGTCAATGGAAAGACACAGGGGAGCGTCCCCTCAGGTGCGTTTGCCTTCTCTTTGGGGGAGCCTGCGGAGCCTGGCGATCAGGAGGGAGAGCGGCGGGATGACGAATTCGAAGGGGACGGCGAAGACCGGGTGGTATCTCGAACCGTACTCATGGAAGCTCACCGAGGAAGCGAAGGCGCTGGAGGCGAGCACCACCACGACGATGCCGAGCGGCACGATGAGCGTTTGCGGCGAGCGCACGCGGCAGAGCGTCGATATGCCCGACACCGTGGCGTAGTAAAGGACCGCTATCTTGAGGAACAGCGCGACTGTAATCGCGACGGCGACGACAAGCTCGATCCGCGTGAGGACGTCGCCGATGTCGATCAATCGGGCGGCTTCGTAGGACGTGTCCGTGAATATCCTCGCGGAAAGGCCGAGCGCCCCCGTATTGCGAACGACGATGACCAAAAGCAGCAGTGCGGCGACGGCGAGCCCGCCCACGGCGTATTTTCCGGCTTTTTTGTAGTCGCTAAGGGAAGGGAATATCATCACGAAGGCGATGACTTCGCCGAAGGGGATGGCCGCGAAGATATGGGTACTCTGGACATAGTCGCGCGCGGGCAGCCGGAAAACGGGCAGGAGGTTTGTAAGGTCGATGCTCCCGAGCAGCAGGATCGTGGTGACGGCCACCGCGAAGACATAATACGCGACCGCAAACAGGCTGGCCCGGGCTATCGCTTCGATTCCTTTTTTTACAGCGTAGGCGCAGGTCAGCGTCAGGACGATTAAAAAGACCAGTTGCGGCGAATCGGGGATGACGTAACTGATGTAGAAATCGGACAGGTCGTGTACGTTGTAGACCAGCAGGAGGAAGAAATAGGCCGCGTAAAGCGCGGTGATCGCCTTGCCGAGGTACGGCCCGTATACGATGTCGTTGACCTGGGCGAAGTTCTTGCCCGGGAACAGTTTGTACAGCCACACGTAGGACAGGAGGAAGGGGATGCTCAGTAAAAAGGCCGCCAACACCGCTACCCACGCGTCCTGCCCCGCGATGTCGTCCATGAACGACGTTAAAAGGCTCGAACCGAGTATGTATCCCGCGATCAGGAGCATGATCTGCGCGGGCGAGATTTTTGCTTCGTTGTGTTCCATCGTGTCCCCCCGTGCCCCGTCAGGGCAGGTTTTGCAGGGCGTTTATGACGTTTTCCACGGCCTTTCTCGGGCTTTCCACGCTGAGCTGCGAAACGAGCAGCAGGCAGAGGGCACAGGCGGCCGCCAGCGCCGAACAGAGCAGCGCAAGGCTTCCCCAGCGCCTTGCCCTGACAAGCTTCGGGGCTTTTATGATAAGGATCGTGAGCAAGACCAGCGCAGCCGGTACGATCATGCGCCATCTCCTTTCCCCGTCAGGTTAGTAATGCAGGTTCAGAAAGTCGAGGAAGCCTTCCACCGCTTCGGACAGGCTGGGGACCGCAGCGCCCAGGGCGAGCATTGCACAAAGCAGGAGGCCCGCGGCGAAAAGGATGCAGAAAACGACGAGATCGTTCCAGTGCCGCTCCTTTATGAGCCTCGGTATCCGGTAGAGGCCGTAGAGCGCGAAGGCCGCGGCCACGAGCAGGATCATGGGCCTTTACCCGGCGGCCTTGCACCAAAGGAGCAACCGGAGACCGATTCGCCCGAAACACGTCCGGACAAAGGGGGGGCGAGGCACCGCGCGCATGCCTTTTTAATTTTCTCGTTTCTCGTGTCCACGGTCCCTCTGCGGACGGATGGGGTATATCACCAGGCCCGAGGACCTGAGCTTGCTCTCGACGCTGACCTCAAGCTGCAGCGACCCGAACATCTCGTCCCACCTGTCCTTCATGCCTTCCCATTCGGAAGGGTATTTTTTGGACACCATCTCGCCGAACCCGTAAATATCGGTGTTCATGTCCCTGGCTTTGTTGAAGGTGTCCATGATCTCGCTGCGGATATACTCGCTTTCGAGCGCTTCCAGGTCGCGAAAATCCCGCTCGGTCGCCACGGCCACGTTGGTCCCGTTGTCCGATATCCTGCCCTCCTGTTTCACCTTCACACGCGCGAGCACCTTCCCGTTCACCAGGCTGACTTCGGTGTCGCTCCCGGCCTGGACGACGTCGATGCCGACCCTGCCGCCCCTGTACCCGATGTTGAGCACCGTTCGCCTGATCCCGCCGCCGGCCCACAGATAGCCGCGGAACTCCGATTCGCTCAGTTCGCCGACCATCCTGTCCCCCTTGAATACGGCGCCGACGGAGCCGTGTATCCTGACCGTCTTCGCGCCCGATTCTTCTTCGAAAACCGTCGCGATGGGGATCACCAGCGATGTCGTCTTGCTGAGCATCGCGTTGGCGTAGTCGATGATGTTGACCGCCTTGGACTGGGACGTGAATTCCTGGGTCTTCGTGAGCTTGGTCACGGCCATGGCGGGCAGCTTGTCGAGCTCAGGCTGCACGTCCAGTATGTCCGAGGCCCTGGTGGCCGACACGATCAGCACGGTGGACGGCCGCGGCTCGCTGTGGCGCAGGAAAGCGTCGAGGTGCCGACCGATCCCCGCTTCTGCGGCGTCCTTGCCCACCACGATGAGCTGGTTATGGGCCAGATAGAGCCGGTTGTTGGTCTCGTGCGTGCATTCCCGCAGGGCGTCGAGTACGGTCTCCCCCGTTGCCCGGATGTTCCAGTAGGCCCTCGACGGCTGTGGCTGGCCGTCCTGGTCTCCCGCCGACCCCTCGGAGGAACCGCCCTTCATCTCGCTCGGCCTGACGATCTGCGCGGTGAGCAGCACGCCTTCCGGGCATTCGGCGCTTGCGTCGAGCCCCATGCCGATCACGACGGACAGGTCGCCCAGTTCCCTCGCCCCTGTGCAGCCGGCCAGCATCAGCACCGACAGGAGGCAGAGCGCGGTCTTCGTTCGTTTTCGCATGGCGCCGACGTGGTTAAACTTCATTTTCCGGCACCGGGGGGCGAGGGCCGCAGCCCCGATTTCTGGCGCCTGCGGTTCAAAAGCCCCAGCACGCGCGGGCGCATCGTCATGGCCCAGTGGGGCACGCGAACGACTGTGTCCTTCAGGTCGCTTACGTTCAGCGGGGCGAACGGGGACAGATACGGGACGCCGAAAGACCTGAGGGAAATCAGGTGCACCAGCACGAGCATCAGCCCCATCGCGATGCCGAACCCGCCCATCAGCGCGGCGAGGATCAAAAAGAAATACCTCAGCAGCGAAGACGACGCGGTCAGCGCCGGGATGACGAAGCTCGCGACCGCGGTGATCGCGATGATGATGACCATGAACGGTCCCGCCAGGCCCGCGGACACCGACGCCTGCCCGATCACGAGCGCCCCGACGATCGTGATGGCCGCGCCCACCGTGCTGGGCAGGCGTATGCCCGCTTCACTGAGGATGTCAAAAGTCAGGATCATGATACCGGCCTCGAGCACCGCCGGAAACGGGACCCCGGCTACGCCCGCCGCCATCGTGAACAGGAGCTTCGTGGGGATCAGTTCCTGGTGGAACGTCGTCAGCGCGACGTAGATCGCTGGGGAAAACACGGCGAGCAGGTAGCACAGGAAGCGCAAGAAGCGCATGTATGTCGAATAGTACGGCCTCTGGTAATAGTCCTCGGCGGTCATGAAATTCTCGAGAAACAGCATGGGCACCGTCAGCACGAACGGCGTGCCGTCCACGAATATCGCCGCGCGCCCCTCGAGGAGCCTTCCCGCGACGCAGTCGGGCTTCTCCGAGTCGTTCACGGTCCTGAATATCGAGTAGGGCGCGTCCTCGATGAACGCCTCGACATACCCCGACTCGAGCACCGCGTCGGTATCGATCCGCTGCAGCCGCTTTTTGATCTCGTCCACCAGCCCGGGCATCACGAGGTCTTTGACGTAAGCCACCACGACGTCCGTTTTGGCCTGCCGCCCGATTTTGAAGGTCTCGATCCTGAGGCCGGGGTTTTTCAGATGCCGCCGGAGCAACGCCGTGTTGGTGCGGATCGTTTCCGTGAACCCGTCGCGCGGCCCCCGCACGACGTTCTCTGTCACCGGCTGCTCCACGCTGCGCGCTTCCCACTTCTTGTTCTCGACGGACAAGGCCGCGGCGAAGCTGTCTATCAGCACGATCGCGTTTCCCGAAAGCATGTCGCCAACGATTTCGTTAACGTCGGTCTTCTTCTTGACGCCGCTGGCGGCGATCAGGCTTTGGCCGATCGTTTCGAGGCCGGACACCTCCCCTCCGGCGATGAAGCACTCGTCGAACAGCAGCGGCTTTAATACGGTGTTGTCGAGGAGTTCCTTGTTGGACAGCCCGTCGACGTAAAGCAGCGCCCCCTTCGCCTTCTTCTCGCGCCCGAAATTGAATTCGGTGATGACGATGTCCGTACTGCTCCCGAGGATGCCCCTGAACAGCTCCAGGTTTTCTTTCAGCCCGCCAGACAGCGCGGGCGCAGCCTTTTTTTCGCTCCCGCCCGCATTTTCGTCCCCTCCGGACGTCCGCTTTTTCCTGTGCATTCTCCTTATGACCCTGAACATCGCTTCCCCCCTGTCGTTCATCCGGGCCGCGGCCCGTGCCCCGGCCGTTCCCCTTTTCGGGACGAAACGGCGCGTTACGTCTTATGTTTTCAAATCGGCTGTAAATTATTCTTGGCTTTTCAACACAAACCTTGGGTTTGTGTTGGTTCCCAGGTCGGTGGAAACAGCGCTCCTGGCGCTGTTTCTTTGCCGATCCTGACGCGCATGTCGCCAGGATCGGCATGTAGCTTGGGGGGCTTTGCCCTCCCCAACCCCCTTTAAAATAATATGCACTTGTCCTGTTTACAGTTAAACGACCGTAAACCGCCTAAGATATTTTGTCTACAATTGCCCTCCCCGCCCGCAGGAAAAGCCGAGGCAATCCACATTGCCTCGGCTAATATCACCGGAATTTGCATCGCGTTTCACCCGTCGAGGGCCGCGCGCAGGCCGCGCACGAAATCAGACACTTCTTTCACGGCGGCGTCTGCGTTTTCGGCGGCGCCGACGCGCCTGACGATGGCGCTGCCGACGATCACCCCGTCACAGTATTTTTTAAGGGCCGCCGCCTGCTCCGGCGTGGACACGCCGAAGCCTATGGCGGAGGGCGCGGCCTTCGACCGGTCGATGCGCCCGAAGAATTCGCCAAAGTCGGTGGAGAACGAGGAGCGCACGCCGGTCACGCCCAGCGAGGAAACGCAGTACAGAAAGCCCTCGGCCTTTTGGGCGATCGCCTCTATGCGGTCCCCCGACGTCGGCGCGACCAGGCGGATCAGGCAAACGCCGTGGCGTTTGGCGTCGCCGTGGATCTCGCCGCTCTCCTCGAGCGGGAGGTCGGGGACGATCACGCCGTCCACCCCGGCGCGGGCGCACCGGTAAAAGAACCGATCCGGGCCGTGCTGCAGTATGGTGTTGAAGTAGAGCAAAAACACGATCGGCGCCTGCGTGTCCTGCCTCAGCGATTCGACGAGGGCGAAGAGCGCGTCCATGCGCACGCCGTTTTTCAGGGCGCGCACGCTGGCCGCCTGGATCACCGGCCCCTCGGCGACCGGGTCGGAATAGGGCACGCCCAGCTCGATGAGGTCCGCCCCCGCCACCTCCATCGCGAGCACGAGCCGCCTGGTCGTGTTTATATCCGGGTCCCCCGCCGTGATGAAGGTGATGAGCGCCTTTTTGCCCTGTTTTTTCTTTTTTTCGAACATCGCGTTTATCCTGTTACTCATGGATGTCCACCCCCATATACCGCGCCACCTGGTACACGTCTTTGTCGCCGCGCCCCGACAGGTTCACGACGATTACGCCGTCCTTATTGAGCGTGGGCGCGAGCTTCATCGCGTGGGCCACCGCGTGCGCGGATTCGATGGCCGGGATGATGCCCTCGGTGCGCGAGAGGAACGCAAACGCCTCCACGGCCTCGTCGTCGGTCGCGGAGACGTACTCGGCCCTGCCCGTGTCTTTCAGCCAGGCGTGCTCCGGCCCGATGCCCGGGTAGTCCATCCCGGCCGAGATCGAGTACACGGGCGTGATCTGGCCCTCGTCGTCCTGCAAAAAGTAGGACTTCATGCCGTGGAACACGCCGACGCTCCCTTTGGCGATCGTCGCGGCGTGTTTGTCCGTGTCCACGCCCCGGCCCCCCGCCTCGACGCCGACGAGCCGCACGCCTTCGTCCCCGATGAACGGATAAAAAAGCCCCATCGCGTTGCTCCCGCCGCCCACGCAGGCGATCAAAAAGTCGGGCAGGCGCCCGGTCAGGGCCAGCGCCTGTTCCTTCGCCTCTTTGCCTATCACCGACTGGAAATCGCGCACGATGGTCGGGTAGGGGTGCGGGCCCATCACCGAGCCGAAGACGTAGAAGGTGTCGTCCACGCGCGCGCTCCAGGCCCGCATCGCCTCGTTCACGGCGTCCTTGAGCGTGGCCGTGCCCGAATCGACCGGCGTCACTTTCGCGCCGAGCAGTTCCATGCGGAACACGTTCAGGGCCTGGCGCCCGGTGTCCTCACGGCCCATGAATATCTCGCAGTCCATGCCGAAATACGCCGCCGCCGTCGCCGTCGCGACCCCGTGCTGCCCGGCGCCCGTCTCGGCGATGACCCGCTTTTTGCCCATCCGTTTGGCGAGCAGCGCCTGCCCGAGCACGTTGTTGATCTTGTGCGAACCGGTATGGTTGAGGTCCTCGCGCTTGAGGAATATGCGCGCCCCGCCCAGCCTTTTTGTCATGTTCCCGGCGTAGTACAGCAGGGACGGGCGCCCCGCGTACCCGGCGCTCAGCCTTTGCAGTTCGGCCTTAAAGTCCGTATCGTCCTTATAGCGCTGATACGCTTTTTCCGTATCGATGAGCGCGTTCATCAGCGTCTCGGGCACGTACTGCCCGCCGAACCGCCCGAACCGCCCCTTTTTCCCGTTCATCCGCGTTTCCCCCTTACAATCTCTATGAATTCGGCGATCTTCGCCGCGTCCTTTCTGCCGTTTCTCTCGACGCCGCTGCTCACGTCCACGCCCAGCGGGGCGCAGCGTCCGACGGCCTCCGACACGTTTTTCGCGTCCAGCCCGCCCGCGAGCAGGAAAGGCGCCTCAAACCCACGCGCGAGCTCCCAGTCGAACGTTTCGCCCGTGCCGCCGCCCCCGCCCGCCCGCCACGCGTCCAGCAGGAACAGGTCGCAGCCGTGCGTATCGGCCGCCTTCAGGGACGCTCCGTCCCGCACGCGGACGGCCTTGATGACCAGCGTCCCCGGGAGCAGCCTTTTCAGCGCCCTCACGTAATCGCCGTCCTCGTTTCCGTGGAGCTGCACGGCCCGAAGCCCGCACGCCGCCGCGATCGACGCGACGGCAGCGGCCTCTTCGTTAACGAACACCCCGACCGGTACGACGACGGGGTCGAGCAGCCGTATCAGGGCTCGCGCCGCTTCCACGGTGACGCGGCGGCGGCTTTTTGCGAAGACGAACCCCGCGTACTCCGGTCTGAATCGGTTGACCGCCCGCACGGAGTCTGCGTCGGTCAGCCCGCATATCTTGATCTCAGTCATGCCCGCACACCGCCCAGTTCGCGTATGAGCGCCGCGCTGTCGCCGGCCTTCATCAGCGATTCGCCGACGAGTACCGCGTTTGCGCCCGCTTTTTCCATGCGCAGCGCGTCCCGCCGCGTCCTTATGCCGCTCTCCGCCACCGCCAGCACGCCAGAAGGTATCAGCGGGCGCAGCCGCTCGAACGTCTCGAGCGAGACTTCGAAGGTGTAGAGGTCGCGGTTGTTGACGCCCACGATCTTCGCGCCGCAGTCCGCTATGCGCCTCACTTCCGTTTCGTCGTGCGCCTCGAACAGGCAGCGCATCCCCAGTTCCCCCGCGAGGCTCGATAGCCGCGTCATCGTTTTATCGTCGAGTATCGCGGCGATGAGCAGGACGGCGTCCGCCCCGATCGCCCGCGCCCCTATGACCTGCCGCTCGGCGATGAGGAAGTCTTTTTTGAGCACCGGCAGGGCGGTCGCGCTTCTTATGTCCGACAGATGCTCGTCGCTTCCCCGGAAGAAATGCCTTTCGGTCAGCACGGAGACCGCCGCCGCGCCGCCCGCCTCGTACCGCCGCGCCGTGTCCACGGGATCGAACTCCTTCGCGATCATCCCTTTGGAGGGGGAGGCGCGTTTCACCTCCGCGATCACCGCCAGGCCGTCTTTTTTCAGGGCGGCTTTGAGGTCGCGCGCGGGCGGCGCAGAAAGCGCGCATTTTTCCAGGACGGACAGCGCTATCTGCCGTTCCTCTTCCGCCAGGTCCATGCGTTTTTTCGCCACTATGTCGTCGAGTATCATATAAAAGCTCCTTATGTCTTTATAATGGTGAAGTCCCCAGCTTGCTGCAAACCCTCCTCCCTCGAAAACGCTGCAAACGCATACAAGCTGTCACTGGCGTGGGAGGGGGTTCGATACGGGAGCGGGCTGGCGCCCTCTCCCGGCCTCGTCGTCCGAGCGGACTTCATATCATTCGCTATGCGTCGTCATGATCTCGCATCGCTCGCCTCCGCGCACGCGCAAAGTTGTGCTCCGTCGCTCCTCCTCTACGCTTTGCGGGTTACTTGGGCTAAGCTATGCGGATCCGGCGTCTTTACGCGACGGTCTCGGCCAGGCGCTGCGTGACGCGCCTGTATTCCTCGAATTTGGCAAGCGCCGCCCCGGAGTCGATCGCGCGCTTTGCCAGCGCGATCCCTTCGTCTATGGATGCGGCCTTCTGCGCGGCGTAGAGCGCGGCCCCCGCGTTCATCAGCACGATGTCGCGCCTCGGGCCCGCGTTCCCTTTGAGCACGAAGAGGATGTGGCCGGCGTTCTCCTTCGCGTCGCCGCCGCGCACGTCGCCGGGCCGCGCCGTTTTGAGCCCGAACTGCGACGGCTCTATGGCGTAATATTCGAGCCTGCCCCGGTTCACCTCGCACACGGTCGTCGGCGCGCAGATCGAGACCTCGTCCAGGCCGTCCTGGCCATATACCGACAGGGCGCGGCGGATGCCCAGCCGGTTGAGCACCCCGGCCAGCAGCACCGCCAGCCGCTCTTCGCAGGCGCCCAGCAGCATATAGGGCACGAAGGCCGGGTTGGAGAGCGGCCCCAGCAGGTTGAACACCGTGCGCACGCCAATCTCCCTGCGCGGGCCCGCGGCGTGTTTCATCGAAGCGTGGTACCCCTGCGCGAACATGAAGCACATCCCGGTCTGTTCGAAGCAGGCTACGGCCTGCGCAGGGCCCAGCGAGATGGCGGTGCCCAGGCTTTCGAGCACGTCGGCACTCCCGCAGCGGCTGGACATCGCGCGGTTCCCGTGTTTGGCGACCGGCATGCCCGCGGCGGCCACGACGAAAGCGGAGCAGGTGGAGACGTTGAAGGTGTTGGCCCCGTCGCCGCCCGTGCCCACGACGTCCATCGCGTCTTCTTTGAGAAGCACCCTGCTCGCCCTCTCGCGCATCACGCGCGCGCAGCCTGCGATCTCGTCCACCGTCTCGCCCTTCATGCCAAGGGCGGTGACGAACGCCGCGATCTGGGCCGGGGTCGCCCTGCCGTCCATGATCTCACCCATGCACTTGGCCGCCTCTTCCATCGTTATATCCTCGAATCCCATGAGTTTTGCGAGTGTTTCCTTCATTTATAAACGTCCTCCTTCCCCTGTGTACGACAGGAAGTTTTGCATGATCCGAAAACCGTGTTCGGTCAGGAGCGACTCGGGGTGGAACTGGATGCCGAACACCGGATAACTCACGTGCCTGACTGCCATCACGACGCCGTCGTCGGTCTCGGCGACCACGGCCAGCTCGGCGGGGAGCGAATCGCGCTCCACCACCAGCGAATGGTAGCGCCCGACGAAAAGGCGCTTCGGTAGGCCGGAAAAGACCGGGCAGGGCGCGACGATCCGCGCCGGGGTCTTCTTCCCGTGCACAGGGCCAAAGGGCGCGCGGACCACCCTCGCGCCGAACGCCTCCCCGACGCACTGGTGCCCGAGGCAGACGCCGAGGATCGGGACGCGCCTGCCGAGTTCCCGTACGACGTTCGTGCAGATTCCCGCGTCCGCGGGGCGGCCCGGCCCCGGCGAGAGGATGATGTGCGCCGGGTCCAGCGCCGCGATGCCTTTCACGCCGGTCCTGTCGTTCCTGACCACCGTCAGGTCCGGGTCGATGGTGCCCGCGTACTGCACGAGGTTGTAGGTGAACGAATCGTAGTTGTCTATGATGACGATCATCGCAACGCACCCGCTTCCTCGATGGCTTTGAACAGCGCGCCGGCCTTGCTGCACGATTCCTCGAACTCGTTTTCCGGCACCGAATCGGCCACGATGCCCGCGCCCGCCTGCACGTACGCCCTGCCGTCCCTGATGACCAGCGTGCGGATCGTGATGCAGCAGTCCAGGTCCCCGGCGAAGGAGATGTACCCGACCGCTCCGCCGTACGGCCCGCGCCTGGTCGGTTCCATCTCGTCGATGAGCTGCATCGCCCGGATTTTGGGCGCGCCGGAAAGGGTCCCGGCCGGGAGCACAGCCCTCAGCGCGTCGAAAACGTCTTTGTCCTTCCTCAGCCGTCCGCGCACGGTGGAGCAGATGTGCATCACGTGCGAGTATCTGAGCACCTTCATGTACTGAGTGATTTCCACCGAGCCGTACTCGGCGACCTTGCCGATGTCGTTGCGCCCGAGGTCGACCAGCATCACGTGCTCGGCCAGTTCCTTTTCATCGGCCAATAGCTCTTTTTCGAGAAGCGCGTCCTCCCCGGGCGTCGCGCCGCGCCTGCGCGTCCCCGCGATCGGGCAGGTCTCGACGACCCCGTCCTCGCACCTAAGCAGCATCTCGGGCGAGGCGCCGACGATGCAGGTGTCGTCGAACCTGAGGTAGTACATATAGGGCGACGGGTTGGACACGCGCAGGCACCGGTAGATGTCCAGCGGGTCGTCCGCGACCGGCACCGAGAACCGCTGGGACACGACCACCTGGAACACGTCGCCGGCGAAGATGTGCGCTTTCGCCTTTTCGACCATGCCGCAGTAATACGCCCTGTCCATGTTGCTCTCGGGCATAATGGCCACTGCCGCGCGCGTCACATTGTTGCCCGGCATCGGCGACGCGTCGCGGATCACGCGCGCCATCGAGGCGAGGCGTTCGCAGGCCCTGCCGTAGTTGAGTAAAAGGTCCCCAAATGTCGGCATGTTCACGATCAGTATGAGCTTTTGCCGCAGGTGGTCGAACACGATCATCTCGTCGACGACCATGAAATGCGCGTCGGGGAGCATCAGGTCGTCTTTCGGGGCGCCGGGCAGGTGTTCCACGCTGCGCACGAGGTCGTACCCGAAATACCCCACCGCCCCGCCGGCAAGCGGGGGTATGCCCTCGACCCGCGGACTCCTGTAATGCGAGAGAACCTCCTGCACGAGCGCGAAGGGGTCGCCCTCCTTCTTCTGCGTGCGCCCGTCCCTGAACCGGAGCAGGGCTTCGCGCGCCTTTATGCGTATCGTCATGAGCGGGTCCTTGCCGATGAAGGAGTAGCGCGCCCATTTCTCCCCGCCCTCCACGCTGTCCAGCAGGAAACAGTACGGGCTGGTGTCCTTGAACCGTTTGAATACGCTCACCGGCGTCTCCATGTCCGCACAAGCGTCCATCGCCACCGGCACGAAATCGAACCCTTCGGCCAGGGCTTTCGTTGCCTCGTAATCCGGATAAGTCATGATGCTTCCCTCCTTTTTCCGGCATAAAAAAATGCCCGCCCCTGATTCATTCAAGGACGAGCCGATTGCCCGTGGTACCACCTTGCTTGGCGCATGAAAAACGCATGCGCCCGCTCATATAAGAGTGCCAGCACACTCCCCGCTTTTGATAACGCCCGCGCCGCGTCGGATATTACTCACGGCTTCGCCGCTTTCTCTCCGCCTTCCGGGGTCCAACAGGCCGTGCCGTTTCTGCCGCATTCCCACCAGATAGCGGCTCTCTTGAAGGCGTGCACCGCCTTACTTCCCCGTCATGAGTTTTTGCTATTCAGATTTATTGTGGTTCATATTACTACGACAAACCGGATTTGTCAATAACGAGATTTGCCCGCGTGTTATCCCTTCATGGAATGACGGAAAAAAACCGCGGGGCGTCTATGCTCGTTTGACGCCGCTCCGTCCGTCATGCATCGGCTAAGCTGCCGCCCGTCCCCGCGCGCGCCTCAGTCTTCCGCTTCGTTCTGCAAGGCCCTGATCTCGATCTGCTTTTTGAATATCTGTGAGAAGATCATCTGCTTCTCCGACTCTTTTAGGCCAGCGTATTTGAGCCTGAAATGCGTTTTGTCGCCCATCCGCTCGTTGTGGATGATCATCCCATGCAGCGTCGCCTGCTTGCCGTCCTCGAACACGATTCGCACGATGCCTTGCGTCAACACTTCGCCCAGTTCCTCGGTGAAGATGTAGAAATCCACGAAATCCCCGCCCACCATCGTAACGAAGACCTTGTAGACGTTGCGGGAGGGGGAGACGAAGTAGCCGTCCAGGAGCCAGCGGATCGCAAACGCGTTGGTGTCGTCCACCAGCTTGAGTTCGGAAAACACCATATAGTCTTCGCCGATCTTCTTTATTTCGGGGACAAACCTGTACATCCTCTCGTTTATGCTCACATAGAGTTTGAGATACTCAAAGCGCATCTGCATGAAGTCGGCCGTCTTTTTGACCGGCATGAACACGTATTCGCCGTCGATGAGCCGGATGTTTCCCCAGATATTCAGGCTGTCGGTGATCTCGGCCGCGGCCCCGCCCGCCGCCTTCTCCCCTTTTTCCAGGGGGGCGAAAGCTTTATTGCGTTCCCTGGATTCCTCCGAGTCGTCGTGTTTGAGGGTGATGTTGAGGTTTGCAAAGACGCCGATGTCGCTGAAGACGACCTGGTTATCCTTCTTATCCTCGGTCAGCACGGCTATGGCCGCGTTGACGACCTTGCGGTCGAACTGGTTGCCCGCATTCGCCCTCAGTTCCCGGACCACCTCCGGTATCGACTTCGCCCTCCTGTAGGACATATTGGACAGCATGGAAGACACCGCCTTGGCCGTCCCCAGTATCTTGCTAAGAAACGGTATCTGGTCCCTTTTGAGGCCGTTGGGGTAGCCCTTGCCGTCCATGCGCTCCTGATAACACAGGATGATCTCGGGCAGGTCGTCGATCACCAAAAGTTCGTTGAGCCTGGCCGCGATGTCGCGGCTGTAAATGATCCGCTTCCTGACCATCCCGCATTCCGCCTCGGACAGTTCGCCCCGCTTGTTCAGGATGCTCTCGTCGATGTATATCTTCCCGAGGTCGTGCAGGAGCACCGCGACCTGGAGCTTTACTATCTCCTCTTCGCCAAGGCCCATGTGCCGCGCAATCCTTACGGCCCAGTACGCCATGTTGAACAGCCTGCTGATGAGGTAGGGCTCATTTCCGTCTATGATCTCGCAGAGCATGTAGGCAACTTGCAGCATGCTCCCCCTGCGCCTTTTGGCGTCGTCCCTCGCAGAGAGCCTGCAACTCACCCGCCTTAACAGGTCGCAGAAGGCGGGATCTGAAAAGAAGCCGCTCGCATCCGCTTCCGCGGCCGACCCGAACACGATGAGCCCGTAGCAGTAGTCCTTCAGGTCCAGCGTCTTCTTCAACGGCAGGTAGACCTCGGCCGTGTTTTGCGGGTCCTGTTTTTTGTAGGTCTGGCCGGCGTGCACGAAGCTGTCCTCGTTCATGAACAGCGCCTTGCCCGTGTTTTTGACCAGTTCGAACGTTTTTTCCGGAACGGGGGAGACCCGGCCGCTCGCCTTCCCGCGAACATGCGTTTGTTCCAGCGCACGGTTCCCGTAGTTCGTCGAATAGACCCGGACGCTTTCAAGACAGGCCGTCTCAACAAGCCCGTCTAAAAGCGTATCCAGGGTTTCCTCTTCGAGGTTGTAGTCCAACAGTTTCACTTTTTTCACCTCCCTTCATTCCCGCAGAAAGCATCCTCGCCGCCCGTACTGCCTGCGGTGTAAGGACTGCTAAACAGAAACGGATCTGGGCTCTTCCTGCTTGTATCGGAGCACCTTTTCAACGAACAGCCGCGCCAGATCGGGGTCGAACTGCGTCCCGGCATTCTTCATGATCTCGGCGATCGCCACTTCCTCGGGCAAGGCGGAACGGTACGGCCTTTCGCTCGTCATCGCGTCGTAGGCGTCGGCGATCGAGATGATCCTGGACTGAAGTGGTATCCCTTCTCCCGACAGGCCTTTGGGGTAACCCCTGCCGTCCCAGCGCTCGTGGTGCGCGAGCACGAAACTGGCCAGTTCCGTCATGTCGTTCACCGCGCCGAGGATCCTGAACCCGATTTCCGGATGCCTCTTGATCTCCTCCCATTCGTCCTTCGTCAGTTTGCCCACCTTGTCCAGCACCTTCTCGGAGATGGCGACCTTCCCTATGTCGTGCAGCAGGCCGGCCGTCTTGAGTTCCTTCACGCCTTTTTCGTTCAGGGCCAGGGCGTGCCCCATCAGTTCGCACAGCCGGCTGACCCTCTCCGAATGGTTTTTCTCCCTGACGTTCTTCTCGTGCAGCGTGTTTATGATCGTGTACACCGTCTGTCCCCGCATGCTCGGGCTCTCGAACAGCTTGCAGGTGTACATGTTGTCTTCGGCCTTTTTAATGACGTCCGCGATGCTGTCCGAGACATCGACCTTGACGTCCCAGCCGAAGGAAATGGAAAGCATAACGGAATCGACTTCCACCGTCGAGATCGCCTGTCTTATCCGGCTGACGATCTTTTCCGCCTCCATAGTGCCCGTCCGGGGCAGGAGGATGATGAATTCGTCGCCGCCCAGCCTCGCGATGATGTCGCCCTGCCGGCACGTCGACCGGAGCACGCGCGCAGCCGCCTGCAGAAGCTTGTCTCCCACGGCGTGCCCGAACGCGTCGTTGGTGAGTTTGAGGCCGTTGACGTCGCTCATGATGACCGAAAGCGGAAGGTTCTCACTATTGTCCATGCGCCTGAGTTCTTCCTCGTAATACCTGCGGTTGAAGACGCCCGTGAGCTGGTCGTGGTAACTCAGGTACTCGATCTCGTCCTTCTTGCGCTTTTCCTCCGTGAAATCCCTGAAGACCATGACGACGCCGTGGATCGTGCCCGACTCGTCGAGGATGGGCGCGGCGCTGTCCGCAACCGGCCGCTCGGTCCCGTCGCGCGAGATCAGCAGTGTGTGGTTTCTTAGCTCGATGATCTTGCCGGTCATAAGGACTTTCTGCACCGGGCTATCGCATTTTTCCCTGGTATACTCGTGAACGATGTGGAAGACCTCGTCAAACGGCTTCCCGATGGCGTCCCGCCTGGACCAGCCGGTGAGCCTCTGCGCGACCTCGTTGATCATCTCGATATTGCCGTTCTTGTCCGTGGAGATAACGCCGTCTCCGACGGACAGGAGCGTGATGCGGAGCCTTTCGCGCTCTTCCTTGAGCAGGATGTCGGTCCTGATCCGCTCGACCACTTCCCAGACGCTGTTCATCACCAGCGTAAGCTTCAGGATGTCCGACTGCGAGTAGTCCGATTCCTTGTTGGCGACCCCGATGACCGCCACGATCCTGTCGTTGGAGAAGGTGGGCACGGTAAGGAATTTCTTGATCCTGACATGGCCCAACGGATACCCTTTCGCGTCCGGGCCCGGGGCGGGGTAGTCGTTGAGTACGATCGCCCTGCGCTGGCGCACGGCGTCGCCCCAGACGCCTGCATCTTTGAGGAGACATGTGCCCCGGGGCTCTATCCGGCACTCGGCCAGGACTTCCCTGGACCATATCTTCATCTCGAATTCCTGCTTGTCCTCGTCATAGAAATAGATGTAGCCTATTTTGCTGTCCGTTATCTTGACTGCCTCGTTCAGCGCGTACTCAAGAAGGTCCGTGATCGATTCGGCGTTGTACTGTAAAATACGGACCAGGTTTTCGCTCAGTTCCACGTTTTGCCTTATTTGCTTTTCCGCTTCGTTTATCCCGGTGATGTCCAGTATGGAGCCCATGAGGATATCGGGTTCGCTTATGTCCATCACGCCCTTGGACAACACCCACCGGACCTCCCCGTCCATCCGCACGATCCGCATCTTGGTCTCGTACGTGCTCCTGTGGTGTGTGGCCCTGTTGAAAAGCTTTTCGAACTGTTTCCTGTCGTCGGGGTGGATTCTTGCCATGACGTTCCTGAAAGACGGCTCTACGGCACCGGGCTTATACCCGCATATCCTGTAAAACTCGTCGGACCACATCACTTCGCCGGTCTTTACGTTGAGGTCCCAGCTGCCGATGTGCGCGATTTCCTCCGTTTTTTTCAGCCTCCGCGCGTTCTGGGCAATCATGTTGTGGATGGAACGCTTTTCGGTGACGTCCTCGCCGGACGCAATGATGCCCGCAACCTTCCCGTTATCGTCGAAGAGAACCGCGTTGACCCACGATATGAGCCGCTCCTGGCCGCCGGACGTGACGATGTGGTTCTCGACCCGGCCGGATTTGGGCGTGTCCTCAACGAGCAGGTTGTCCATAACTTCCCGCACATACCCCTGTATCCTCTCCGGGATGAACGAACGAACCCAGTTTTTGCCGACGATCTCGTCCTCGGTGACCCCCAGCGTTTCGCAGCATTCCCTATTCGCCCGGACGACGTTGCCCTCGGCGTCCATTACGACGATGAGCGACCCGACCATATCGAGATACTTCGTGATCTTGCTGATGTTATCTGTCAGGCCTTTGATAAGCCTGTTGATCCCTTCCCTGATCTTTGAAAACTCGTCCCTGTTCCGGCCCTCCAGCGCCTTAAAGCCCGAATTGCCCAGAACGTCGATCTTTTCCAGATGGTCTGCGATCTCATCTATCGGCTTGTGGATGAAAAACCTTAACAGGCAGTAAAAAAGGATGAGGATGCAAACGACGGACAGGCCGAGGGAAATGATGAGGATCCTGGAGCTCTCCCCGGCTATCGCGGCGCCTGTCAGTATCACTTCCTCATGCCCATTCAGGCTGTTTTGGAAACTCTGCTGAAAGTAAAAATAATTCGCAGCCAGAATCAGTAAGAGGGCAAATATGAATATGACGAATAACCTGTGTTTGACCTTCATGACACTTTCTCCCGCCACAGTCGAAAATGGGGCCGGTATAACCCTGTAAACTATTGATTACATTTATATATCGGAACAATATTGGAAATTTAAACACTATTTGGGTTTAAAATATGGAAATAAGCGCTTTTCGGATGAAAAAATGCCGTTTGGATACAGGCCGGCCCACCCATGCGGAATTACCGGACCAGTTATCTCTCAGGCGCTTTACGGAGGATGAACTGAATGGGGTAAGTATTTTGGTAGGATTGGACGCGGGCACTACCGGCTGCAAAACATGTGTCTTAGATTTCCAAGGCAGTATTCTGGGAAGCGATCACCGTACATACCCCTGCTATTACCCCAAACCCGGCTGGGTAGAGCAAAAAGCTGAGGATATGATCCCCAACCTGTTTGACTCTATCAAGCAGGCTATTGCCAAATCAGGCATCGGCAGCACGGAGATTATGGCCTTGGGTTTGTCCTCTCAGGGCTCCACCATCGGCCTGATTGGCGAAAACAACGAGCTGCTGTACGACTTCATCGTGTGGCAAGATTTACGTGGTGCGAACGAGTTTATGCGGGTATTGGATCGGGTATCTACAAGGATTGTCAGGATGCCGTGGACAAGGCAGTCAAGTTGGACAAGGAATTTCTGCCTAACCCCGACAATCGCTCCGCGTATGACGAGACGTTCAGCAGATGGAACAGAGCATACAATTCGTTGACCGGGCTTGGCCGGTTCTATTGATGTGTGAGAAATAATCAGGTTGCGACACAATCACCTACAGCGTGTATCCGTCAGGAATTGCCGCCCGGCAGTGAGACACTATGCAAAGCTGTGTGCTGCTTCATTGATGTGTTGAAAGACTCTGGTCGGTGGTTTACTATTAAGCGCCTGGAGCAAGGGCAGTCTGCCTCCGCTCCCGCATATGTTCGTTAATGTTCAATAATTTACGATAAGTATTTTTAAGAGCGAAGAACCATCAGGTTCAAACCGAATGAGTAAAGCCCCAATAATATTGGGGCTATTTTTGGAGCTGATGTCGGGACTCGAACCCGAGACCTCATCCTTACCAATGGCTCGGATTGCTTTTTGTAACCTGTTGCGCCTTATCTAAAATGCTGATAGATAAAGGTTTTTTACGTTCCGCTTATGGTAGCTTGCTGTAGGTTCGGGTGTCTTTTAGTAGCCATAACGATAAAATAACGATAAATTATTTTGGATTAACCGCGAACCACTTTACATAGACTCATTGTGGCTCAGGCCCCTCGGCTTATTCTTTAATCCCCTTCCGGTTTGCTCGGTTGCAGGTCTACGAACAACCCCAGATTCGCCTCAGCGTACAGTAGAATCTCCTGAAGTTTGTTCAGTCGCCCCTTCGTTTTCGGTAACGATTCCAGCAGGTTCTCCTCGCTCCAATCCTCCGGTTCGCCATGTATCAACATCTGATACTGTCTTGTCGGGCTGTACTCCCATATCGCCATCACCGGATACTCCGGCTCTATGAACATCTGGTACATCGTTTCCCTCTTTCACGTCCCCCAGGAACCGCGACAGTTTCTATTGCACCCACTTTTTGCATTTGATATGTTTGAATCGACATTCAACAGGATTTGGAACCAATTAAATCATGTGATAGCTGACGCTTATGGGGTCGCAAGGCCTATTTTTCTACTTTGATGTTCCTAACATAGTACATGGGTTCGGCTTCCATATTTTTATTGCTAAGAGCATTTACTTTAATGCTATATTCTATACTTTTTTCAGGTCTAAATTCGATAACGGAATTTTCTGAATAGTCCTGGAGCATCGTATATTCCTTTTCCCCTTTTTTCTTAATCAAAAACTGATATAATGGTGTAACGTTTTTACCACGGTAACAATTGGCAGCGAGCTTAATTATCCCATTTTTCTCTTTTGGATTTACAATCCACACATTTGCTATGTCATAATAGTTTTCATACCATTCGTCGTAGGAATCGTAGAAAAATTGATCGCTATTGAAACGGCCATCATAATGGAGTTCCAGCATTTCTGCGAGAGATCGTCACGCCCCTTACATTTATCGAGCTCGGTACGGGGAATCTTATAAGCCACGCCCGTCCAGTTGGCGAGGGTGCATTTAATCCGCCCTGTCGGAGAGCCATCCATAAGATACAGGTTTATACTTTTACCGCGAGCGCCCATTCTACTACTCCTCCTTATTGCCCTTACACCAGCCCCATATATTTCTCGAAGAATGCCTTGAGCTTTTCTATGACGCCTTGCTTTTTCATTGCCCGGCCGCCGCCAAAGCGGGAAACCGGCGGCAGGATTTGGTCGATCTCCGTGCCCGTGGTTTTCAATGCGCCGTCGCGGAACGTTCCCGCCACAAACTTTCGCGTTTCATCCGGTTTTAACTTCTCGTCTTCGATGAGTGCCGACAGGTCACTCTCTTTCTGTTCCGATACAAAAATACGCCAATCATCGTCCACATGCGTGGAGGTGTTTACTTTCTCGATGAAGCCTTCGATAAGTTCCTTCTTGCTGCGGAGTTCTATGCTGGAATTGACGGCTTTATCAATCGCCGTGAGGATGCTCTTGTCGGTACAGTTGGTTTCATGGTACTTTGCGACGAGCATCAGGATATAATCGATGTTTACTTCGATCTGTTTGATGAGTTCGATTTCAAAAACGAGGTCGTCGATAATGTTCTCCTTCTCGGCGTCTTTCGCTTTGGTGAAGTCCTGGTAAAGGTCGATGTAGGTGCTTTGGTAATCCTGAAAGTCCCGTTCGGACAGGATTTCGTTGCCCGCAAATTCATCGAAAGCGGTGAGGATGTTTTTAAGCCGCAGTATCGCGCCGAAAAGCCGGATAAAATCCTTCTGCGCCGCCTCGCCGATGATCGGTTGCCCCAGCGGATACGTCGACGTGATCGTGGCGATGAGTTCCACATATCCAGGTTTATGCTTGTCGCCTTCTTCATAGCCGTTGTAATATTCGTCGTACGTTTTCAGCAGAACGATACCGCCCGCCTCTTTGTCGCCAAAAAGAGCGATCGCATCATCGGTCGCCTGCTTCAGGTCGCGGAAGCATACGATATTGCCGAACGTCTTGACGGAGTTCAGGATTCGGTTGGTACGGGAAAACGCCTGCAAAAGCCCGTGCTGGCGCAGGTTCTTGTCCACCCAGAGCGTGTTGAGCGTTGTCGCGTCGAAGCCGGTCAAAAACATATTGACCACGATCAGCAGATCGATTTCGCGGTTCTTGACGCGCAAAGAGACGTCCTTGTAATAGTTCTGGAATTTGTCCGCCGACGTATCGTAATTGACGTTAAAAACCTCGTTGTAATCGGCGATAGCCGCGTCCAGGAAATCACGGGAGGTTTTATCGAGTTTGTCGTTTTCAAAGCCCTCGTCGGGCAGGGCGTCCTCGGGATCGTCCTCGTTGGCGCTGAAACTGAAAATGGTCGCAACTGTAAGATTGCTGTTGCGTTCGTCCAATTGCCGCCTGAATTCGGTATAATACTTCATCGCCATCGGTATGGACGCAACCGCGAAAATGGAGTTGAACCCGTTTATCCTTCGGGTATCTTTGGCCTCTTTTGCGCTGTTGTATTTGGAACCCGCTACTTCCTCAACGTTCGATATCACGCTGTGCCTGAAAAACGACCGGCTCTGGTTCCGGTATGTCTTCTGGTCGAAGTGCTCGAGGATATAATTCGTCACTTCGCGGATACGCTCCGGCGCGGACATCGCTTCCTCGGTGTCGATGGCCCGGACCTTTTTGTCTTTAACGTCATCCTTCTGCTTCACGGTGTTGATGTAGTCTATGCGGAAAGGGAGCACGTTGCCGTCGTTAATGGCGTCCACGATGGTATATGTATGGAGCTTGTCCCCGAAAGCCTGCTCGGTCGTGCGCAGGAGCGGGTTCCCTCCACTGCTTGCGTTCACGGCAAAAATCGGCGTGCCTGTGAAACCGAAAATATGGTAGTTTCTGAACGTTTTGACGATCCTTCGGTGCATGTCGCCAAACTGTGACCGGTGGCACTCGTCGAAGATAAGCACGACATGCTTTTTATAGATATCATGCGCCTTGTTTTTCCCGATAAACACGTCGAGCTTCTGGATGGTCGTGATGATAATGCGGGCGCTCGGGTCTTCAATCTGTTTTTGCAGCACCTTCGTCGAGGTGTTGCTGTTTGCCGCGCCCTTTTCGAAGCGGTCGTATTCCTTCATCGTCTGGTAATCGAGGTCCTTGCGGTCAACGACAAACAGCACCTTATCAATGGAGGCAAGCGCCGTTGCGAGCTGCGCCGTTTTGAAGCTGGTCAGCGTCTTGCCCGAACCCGTGGTATGCCAGATGTATCCGCCCGCCGCGACTGAGCCGGTTTTTTTGTAGTTAGAGGAGATCACAATGCGGCTCAATATCCGCTCGGTCGCCGCGATCTGATAGGGCCGCATCACCAGCAGCAGTTCCTCCGACGTAAACACGCAGTACCGGGTCAGGATGTTCAGGATGGTATGCCTCGCAAAAAAGGTCTTGGTGAAGTCCACGAGGTCGGCGATCACGCGGTTGTTCGCGTCCGCCCAGTAGCTTGTGAATTCAAAGCTGTGGCTGGTCTTTTTGCTTTTGCGGCTGCCTGATTCGCCCGCTTCCCTGATGTGCTGGTTCCGGGTGGTGTTCGAATAGTATTTGGTATGCGTCCCGTTGGAGATGACGAATATCTGGACGTATTCGTACAGGCCCGACGACGCCCAGAAGCTTTCGCGCTGGTAGCGCCTGATCTGGTTGAACGCCTCCCGGATGGCCACGCCGCGGCGCTTCAGCTCAACATGCACGAGCGGCAGGCCGTTCACCAGCACGGTAACGTCGTACCGCGCTTCGTGCGCGCCCCCGGCCTCCCCGTACTGGTTGATCACCTGCAGGCGGTTGTTATGGACATTGGCTTTGTCGATAAGCCTGATGTTTTTGGTGCTGCCGTCGTCGCGTTTCAGGATTTGCACGTAGTCTTCCTGAATCCTGCGGGTCTTCTCTACGATGCCCTCATTCGCCCCGGCTATATTCTGCGCAAAGAACCTGTTCCACTCGGTGTCTGAAAAACCGAAGTTGTTGAGCAACTCAAGCTGGCGGCGCAGGTTGGAGACCAAAGCCGCTTCATCTGGTACGCTGATGTACTCATAGCCCTGGCCGCAAAGCCGGTCGATGAAATCCTTTTCAAGCGCCGCCTCGCTCTGGTAGTCCGCGCTGCCGTTTGTCTCCGGGAGATATTCCGTAACAACGGTGGCTTCGTTGGTGGAAACAACGATGTTATAGGTGCTCACAATATTTTCCCTTCCTTGCGAAAATTTCTAAACTGTCGACTCTATTCACATGAATACTGCGCCAATTTCGTTGGTTGACGGTTCGGGGGAAATGTTGTTTATTTGGCAAAAACGATTCAGCTTTATATATCCCCATGTCAAATATTTTTTTAAATCATCTGGCGCTAATCCAACCATCCCATTAACTCTATGGGGGGGGAACAGCATTAGTCCCCACAAAATCAACATATAGCTATTAGGGTCAAGCCAGTAGAATGCCCCATCTACATCGTCAAACAGCTTTTTAAAGAATAAACGCACCTCCGGAATATCATATAGCTCTCGCTCATCCAACCCATATCCGAGAACTTCAAGCCTGACTCGATTTCTATTTCTATCTAAAAGCTTTGGTATAAAGCTATTAAGAATATTACATACAAACGAGATGTTTAAATCAATTACCATCTTTTTTGATACCTGGATGATTACCGGTTCACGTTCGTTAGTCAATATAATTATCTCCCTCTTCATACTCTTTAAAGGTCAGCAGCTTGTCCCGGTAATATTCGTACTGTTTGCGTCTTGCTTCAATTTCGGCGGGCAGACCGCTGGTAAGGTCATTACACAATATGTCAAAGCGGTCGAGGATGCTGACAATTCGTTCCTGTTCTTCAATGGGTGGAATAGGGACTCCTATGTTTAATAATTTACTTGGGGTAACTTCTATAACCTTGGTTCCGTGAGCTAATTTCCTTTTTTGAGTGAAAAACATGCTTGTGTGAAAATAATATGCCAAATATTTAGGATTTTGATTATGATGAATAATTGCCGTATGACCACTTACTGCTATACTCTCGTTTCCTAACCATGCTACACATTTGCAGACATCTTCTAAGTTTTCACTTGTCACAGCCATAATAACATCATTTTTTTCTGCAAATTTAGATTTCTTAGCTGATTCATCATTTACATAAGAAATTGTTTTATGAGCAAACAAAGCATATTTAGTATAAATTTGACCATAATGTATGCAAGGTACTCCACTTTCACTAAAATCCTTCTTTTGGAAATTTCCTCCTCTTGTAATGGTTGCTATCTCACCAAGTTTTCTCATTGGGGTAGTATTGTCAATTCTAAGCAATTCATCTCTATAATACTCATATTGCTTCTTCCTCGCCTCCAGTTCCGCCTCCAGTTCCGCCTCCAGCGCAGTGAATTTATCAAGTATTCGGACGATCTCCTGTTGGACGGGCAACGGGGGTAGGGGGATTAGCGCATCCTCAATACTTTTCAGTTTTAATCCATGCCGTGAAACACCGTTTGCCATTCGCGAAAAATAGGTTCTGAGACTATGCGATTGCAAAACATAGTTAAGATATTTTCCGATAATCTCACTTTTGGGCGTTAATACGGCCACATGATACCCGCAAACGACGTTGTCAAAATCGTCGCAAACATAGGCGGTTTGTGCAATATCCTCCTTTGTTTCACTGTCTTTTGTGAGAAGAACTTGGCCCTCACTCAATACAAACTTCTGATATTCACTGTCATTTACACTGCCATCCATGAACCCGACTATTAGCGATTTGGTTATGTATTGATTGTTATAGACATCCATGTAATTACACAGCTTGACATGTCGTTCATTTTCATCAAATGCTTTGTCTACTCCGCTTAGGAGAATCTCACAAACACCATCTGCTCCGCCAAGAGTCTTATACTCCACCCCATCCGGGCAAAGCTCGGCAATCAAGTCGTCCAATCGGCTCATACGCCCGTCCCCTCAATTTCCGCAATAATTGCATCAATCTCCCGGCGCAAAACATCCTCACGAGCAACGATGCGGTTAATCTCGGCGTTCAGAACGGTTATATCCACGACCTCCCGCGTGTCCTCCTGTTCAACATAGGTTGAAACGGAAAGATTATAATCCTGCGCGGCGATATCGCCGTTACCGACAAGGCGGACAAAGTAATCTTCATCGGCGCGGGCTGCGTAAGCGGCAACGATTCTGGCGATGTTTTCTTCGGTCAGCTTGTTGCTGTTGGTCACCTTGATGCATTCGCGGGACGCGTCGATGAACAGGGTGCTGTTCTCGCTCTTGGATTTTTTCAGCACCATGATGCAGGTCGCAATGGGCGTGCCGAAAAACAGGTTGCTCGGCAACTGGATCGCGCAATCCACATAGTTGTTGTCGATAAGATACTGCCGTATCTTCTTTTCCGCGCCGCCTCGGTACATCACGCCGGGGAAGCATACGATCGCCGCCGTGCCGCTGGTGGCAAGCCAGGAAAGGCTGTGCATGATGAACGCGAGGTCCGCCTTGGATTTCGGGGCGAGCACTCCGGCGGGCGAAAAGCGCGGGTCGTCGATCAAAAGCGGGTTGTCCTTGCCGGCCCATTTTATCGAGTAGGGCGGATTCGAGACGATCGCTTCGAAGGGCTCGTCGTCCCGATGGAGCGGGTCGGTCAACGTGTCGCCGTGGCCGATGTCGAATTTGTTGTAGCCGATATCGTGCAGGAACATATTGATGCGGCAGAGGTTGTAGGTGGTGAGGTTGATTTCCTGCCCGAAAAAGCCCAGCCGCACGTTCTCCTTGCCCAGAATCTTGGCGAACTTCAAAAGCAGGGAGCCGGAGCCGCAGGCGGGGTCATACACCTTGTTCACTTCGGTTTTTCCCACCAGCGTCAGGCGGGTGAGCAGCTCGGACACCTCCTGCGGCGTGTAGTATTCGCCGCCGCTCTTGCCCGCGTTGGAAGCGTACATGCCCATCAGGTACTCATAGGCGTCGCCGAAGGCGTCGATCGAATTATTCTTGTAATCGCCCAGCTTCATCTCGCCCACGCCGTTTAGGAGCTTGACGAGCTTTTCGTTCCGCTTTGTCACCGTGGGCCCGAGCTTGTTGCTGTTTACGTCTATGTCGTCGAACAGGCCCTTGAAGTCGTACTCGCTCTCCGCACCCTGCGCCGAGGCCTCAATATTTTTAAACACGCCCGCCAGCGTTTCGTTCAGGTCTTCATCATCGGCAGCGCGGCGGCGCACGTTCTCAAACAGTTCGCTGGGCAGTATGAAAAAGCCCTTTGTCTCGACAAGGTCTTCGCGGGCCTGTTCCGCTTCCTCGTCGGACAGTTTGGCATAATCGAAGGCGGTATCGCCGGCCTCCCATTCGCAGGCGTTGATGTACCTTGAGAGATTCTCGGATATGTAGCGGTAAAACAGCATGCCGAGGACATACTGCTTGAAGTCCCAGCCGTCCACACTCCCGCGCAGGTCGTTCGCGATGCCCCATATGGTACGGTGAAGCTCCGCGCGTTCCTGTTCTTTTCCGTTGACCGCCATATTTGTTTCTCCTTTATCTGTGTTGCAATTATCTCAGCTCAATGCGTATCTATCTCCTTATCTCCAATAATAAGGCATCTGATGTACCAAAATCCGAACACCAAAATCCGCCGCCCCACAAGAACATAAAAAATAGTCCCCGGGGAGCATGCTCTATTAGTGATATTTCAACGAATTTCCTCTTTTTCCTTCTTAATAGGCTAATTTATTTAGATGTGGAATACGTGAAAAGTACCCCCAAACCACACTCAAAAAATCGGCCTTATACGCGCGGGCGTATAAGAGTCAGTTGCGCCTGGCTTTGGGATCAATCGCGTTGGCGAGGGCATCGGCCGCCATTCCGTCGACTTTCTTGAACGCATGGGCGTATATGTCCTGCGTCGTGGACAGCTTCGCATGCCCCGCCCGCTGCGCGATATTGCGGATAGGCACGTTGGCCGCTATGAGCATCGAGATGTTCGTGTGCCGGAGCGTGTGCGGCGTGAATTTGGGCAGGTCGTTCGCCGTCTGGAACTTCTTTACCCACCTTGTGACGCTGTTTGGGTCGATGGGTAAACCGTTGATCTGGGTGAAGAGGCGCTCGTTCTTGCGGGTTTCGGTCGATCCATCAGCGAATTTAATCTCAACTATGTCGTGCCAATAATCGCCGACTTTTAAACGTTCGCTATTCTGCCATGCCTTGTACTGCTTCAGGACATCGAAGATATAATCCGGGAGCTTCATGACGCGTTCGGAACTTTTGTTCTTGGGGCTTTTCTCGATGATACCCAAGCCCTCGATATACTGGCTGGTGCGTTTGATGCTGATGAGTTTCTTGCCGAAGTCGATATCCCGCCATTCGAGTCCACATAACTCCCCCCGCCGTATCCCTGAATAGAGCAATAGCAGGACAATGGTTTTCCATTTGATCGGCGCGCCCTGAAGGGCTTCCACAAGCCTTGAAACAGCCTCATCTTCGAGGTATGCGGCCTCCGTATGAGATACCCTAGGGGCCTTCACACGCCTTGCGGGGTTACTTTCAATAACCTGCCATTCTACCGCTGCCTGAAGGATGGATGATATTAACCTGTGATACCGGTTCAATGTCGCACCTGATAGCTTTTCTTCGTTCTTTACCGATTCGAAGGCTTCTGCATAACTGAATCCCAACGCCGCAGCGATCTTTTTTGCTGCTTCTGGGTCCATTTTCCCGCCTTCAAACGCTTTCTTAACGGTCTTATCGGCAACATTAGCCTGCCCTGATATACGTGTATACGGGAGCTTCTGAGCCTTTTTGAAGTCGACCATCGCCGGATTAATCACGGCAAAGTTGTTTTTAACCCGTCCTGCTTCCCCGAGGTTGTTATAAAAGGCAATGAGGTGGGAAGGCAGCAGTTTATCCAGCCGGATATGTCCTATTGCCAAGTTGATTCTCTCCAGCATTCGAACGCTTGAGACAACGGTGTTCGGGGACAGGTTTTTCCGGGCATAGTCGTCTATCCATCGTTGTGCGAATTCGGAAAAACGAATTTGCCACTTAAATACAGGCCGTTTTGAATCTGCTGGTCGAACAAAATCGCCTGCTCCTTCAGAGCCTTTTCAATCTGCTTTGGCGTCATACCAAGCGATGGCTTCCACGTCATGGATCTGACGATTTGCTTGCCGTTGACGTCATAACCTTCATAGCCCCTGATGTAATAGGTGGTACCCTTCTTACCCTCGCGCTTTGTGATCGTTGCCATGTTAGTACTCCCACCCTAATTCATAAATTCCGGGGATATAGGGTACGATACCCTCAAACAAAGATGTAATCAGTTCTATAGTCGTCCACTCTTGGCATTTCAAGGTCTTTTCCAATTGTATCAGATTTTGAAAAAACATGAATTCATCAGACCAGTTTTCCTCCTGAAAGCCATCTTCTACCCACGGAATAATATAAAATAGGTGCTCTTCCCGTAGTTTGCGAATAGCTTCATCTTTACTTTTTGTTTTTTTTAGAATGGCTTTGGCTTGGTTAAATTCCTCTAGTCTGTTGACGAGATCAGCATATAGCCATACTACATAACAAAAAGAATCGGTGTAAACATAAGTAGATAGCAACCCATTTAGGACCGTTAAAGCACTCTTGCTTCTTGAACTATATCTTTCTTCAGCTTTAAGCACCCCCAATGTCTGAATCGCTGCATCCGTCAGACCGGTTTTAGCAGATATATCAATGTTTTCTCTATTGAGGCTGTCCGAAGCACCCAACAAATAGTCGTATGATACGCCAAAGTAGTCTGCTATGGCTTTGAACTTCTCCATGTCCGGTGCAGTTGTTCCATTGATATAGAGGCTAATCGTTTGTCTTTTGGTTGGGAAGCCCGCGTTACTTAGCGCCTCGGCAAGTTCTGCCTGGGTTAATTTGCGGCCTAACGGGCTAATGCCATGTTCATTATTCATTAACGCACGCAGACGCTTTGCAAATGGTTTATTGTAAGCGTCCGTGTCTGTTTTCTTGGCAGACATTAATATATCCCCCTTTAATGTTCCTCATATTTGCAATTTATTAATAGAAGTTCCTAAGTATTGCAATGTCCCGTATAGTTGATCTATAATAATGTTAGCAATTATACGGAACTATGTCAACGGTTATTTGATCGGGGAGAGAATGTTCGTTTATGGACAGTAAACAGGGCGGCTGGCTTGTTTCAGTGGCAGGTCGCTGATGAGGTGGGAGTAAACGAGGTTACGTTTATCCGTTGGCTACGAAAGCCTTTACCTGAAGAAAAGAAGCATGCGATTATTGAGGCAATCCAGAAGCTTGGCGTGAAACGGAAGGAGGATAAATAAGTGTCGAAAATGCGAACGATAACAGAGGCGTACGCACACCTGAAGGAAAGCGACCCGGATACGGCCATAACGCCTTATGGTCTGCGCCGTCTCGTTGTTTCAGGCAAAATCCCTTGTATTAAATCCGGCAATAAGTACCTGCTGAACCTGGACCTGCTTGAAGAATATTTGTCAGGCAACTTAACGTTAATCTCCGAAAAAGAGACGCGTCCGGCGCATGGTATTCGTCCCTTACCAGAACGAAGGCTTAAGTAGCAAAAATTAAATCAGATTGAGAAACGCAACATTTTGAAATTTTGGAGGGAGATCAATGAAAAAGCTATCACGTTATGAGCAGGAAACAATTATCTTATTCAATGAGGCAGAGAAGGAAGCAAGTATTTATACATGCAACCGCACTCATACGCAAAATGAATTTATTGGTACTCGCGAGCCCTGAATTTAGGCTTGAAAGCCAAGACGAAGTATCGAAGACGTATATTTGCCCGAAGCGGCTTATAAGCATCCGAAAATCACTTAAATTATCGGATGAACAGAAAAAGGAAAGAGCCGCGAGACTGAGAAGATAACCTGGCTAGAACATTTGGGGGATTACGGGGTATTTGACATGCACGGGAATCGATCAGCAGTGCCTTGCCTAGCAAATCGGCGTCAGCCTTTCCTATGTAGGTTCACGGGTGACAGCTGAAGCTCCTAAGAATGCTGACGACATGTATTGCTGTATGAAACATGCTATATGTCCCATACAATCAGAGAAGCGTGTTGTTCCCAAAAGATAGCAGGGCTCAATAAGGACCTCTTCCCTCCATACAGAAGGCGGCAGAAAGATGAATCTGCAAGAATTCCTTTCCCTTCTTAGAGGTGTAAAAGGAAACGGAAACCAATTTAGCGCACTTTGTCCGGCTCATGACGACCACAAACAAAGCCTGTCGATTTCCGTGGGCCGTAACGGTAGTATCGTTGTTAATTGTCATGCCGGCTGTGAAACAACAGCCGTTTTGGAAGCAGTGGGACTTAAAATGAAAGATCTATACCCAGACAAGGTAAAAACATCCTCAAAAGCGAAAGTTATAGAAACATACGACTACCGTAGCGATAACGGTGCATTGTTGGCCCAGAAACTTCGCAAAGCGGACAAGTCTTTCTCTTGGAGGCAGCCAGACGGCCGGAAACAATGGATATATAAAAAGCCCCAAGTTCCTCTCCTTTATAACCTCTCGGCGTTACAGGCTGACACCATTTATATCGTAGAAGGGGAAAAAGACGTTCAAACCCTAAAACGCTTCGGCAAGGCCGCTGTATCCGCTGCGGATGGCGCAGGAGGAGAAGGTAAATGGCCTGCCTCATTCAACGATTGTTTTAGGAGAAAGGCAGTAGTAATCATACAGGATAACGATGTGGTGGGTAAAGCATTCGCTATCGATGTAGCTAACAACTTGTACGGCATTGCACGAAGCTTGAAACTGCTCGATCTTACAAAAATATATCCGGACCTGCCGGAGCATGGCGACATAAGCGATTTAGTGGACAACTGGGGGGAGCGAACAATAGTTGAGATTGACGAATTGGTAAAGAATACGCAGGAATATAAGTGGCAATATGTACCAAACGTCAACAAAGTAAAGATAAAACGCATGTCAGAAATTGAACCCAAACGCGCGGAATATTTATTTTTCCCGTACATCCCTAAAGGCAAGTTGACCATATTCGCAGGTGTAAGCGGGGCAACAAAAACCTGGAACATCTTATATCATGCGGCATTGGTATCTAATGGCGGTAAGTATATCACCGACAACATCTTGACGAAACGGAAGCCTGGCGTTGTGATCTACCAAACTAAAGAAAACGATTACGAGAACGATATTCGGCCGCGGCTTGATAAGCTGCAGGCCAACCTTAATAATATTATTGTTATTGATGATCATGACGAAAATGGCCACGCCATTCCCCTTACGCTTACAGACGAACGAATTGAAGAGGCTGTCAAAGAACATGGAGCTTCTCTTGTGATTTTCGACCCTATTCAGTCATACCTCGGCAGTGGAATAGATATGCACCGCGCAAATGAGGTCCGTCCAATTCTGGACAAGCTCAACGATATGGCTAAGCGTTATGATTGCAGCATCGTATTGATTTCTCATATGTCTAAGCAGACAACAGCAACTGCGCTTGATCGTATTCTAGGATCTTCAGATTTGAGGAATGCAGCAAGAAGTATTTGCATTATAGGTCACGATCCTAATGATTCTGAGCACCGGGTAATGGTTCACGCTAAAAATAGTTTAGGTCTTAAAGGCCGCAGTATCGCCTATCACATTGATGATTCTCAGGGTGTCGTATTGGATGGATTTTGCGATTTAGATGAGGACACCATTGTGCAGCCCTTTAAACAAATCGGGAGAAATAAACCCAGCATACAAAAGAATAAAGCTGTTGATTTGCTTAATGAAATGTTGGGGGAGCAAGGATATGCATCGTTAGAGGATATTTGTGCGAGAGCAGAAGAATGCGATATCAAGAACAGCACACTCTACACCGCAAAAAAAGAGCTCTTTATTAAGTCAATGTCGACCGGCTTCTCTTCTGATAAAGTTACCTGGTGGATGCGTCCAGGTGTTGACCCAGATATAATCCGTCAAAAATAAAATTTATTAGAACATTAATGTTTCCATTGCATTATTTTATTTTGGATACATGGTATAAATCTCTTGATCAACGCATTTATTCATGAATCCAAAGTGGAAATTATTTTGGATTTATGGGAAGAAAAAGAGTGCTCATGTTTCCAGAGTGTTTTCATTGGAAAGTTGGAAAACCCCTTTGGTTAGGACATTTGCTCCATGTTTCTAAAATAAAAAACTATAGCCCGAAAAATAAACGATAAAATATGAAACTGCTTACGGGTATAGTCGGCAAGTTCCTGTAATTTTGCTAAGACATCACAAACCAGCTTGGATTCATAAAGCAGAGCTTTGAACGGGAAACAATTGATCACCAGGTTCTGCGGTTAAAGCGTAAATCTCATAGCGCGGGTAAAAGCCTGCATTTTCCGACACAAGAGTGGCCTAGGATGGCTGTTTTTTGCGTTCGCATATAAAGCAGTAAGCCGCCACAAATGCCGTGTTTATGGTGGCTACAAGACTGGTAAGGCGCGATACTGTAATCGTCGGGATATAATTGACCGAGATCGCCGGCGAAAATTGACCCACTCAAGAATAACGGCTACCATGATCGGGAGAACGATTATGGAGTGAAGCCGATGCTAAGGAGTGGGATGATACTCATGATACGAGAGAAGGCACAGAGCAGAAAAAGCGCCTACGCCATAGGAAAAGAGCTGAATATATCCAAGAATACGGCTCGCAAGTACATAGATCGGCAAGGAGCGCCACCGCCGAAAATTGATCGTTTCTCAAAGCTAGACAGCTTCAAACCGATGCTGCACGATCTGATGAGCAAGGGCATCTTTAACTGCGTCGTCCTTTTGGAACGGCTGAAGAACGCTGGGTATGACGGCGGGATTACGATCCTCAAGGAATACGTCCATCCATTCCGGCCGGCAAAAGCCTTGCCGGCAGTCAGGCGGTTTGAAACGCCAAGCGGTAAACAGGCCCAGATGGATTGGGGCATCTGCCAATATACCGACAGTAGTGGCACCCTTCACAAGGTCCCAGCGTTCGTGATGATTCTTGGGTCTTCCCGCGTCAAATATGTTGAGTTCGCCAGCCGCTGCGACCTGAACAGCCTGCAGCGCTGCATTGTGAATGCATTTTCGTACTTTGGCGGTGTACCGAAGGAAGTCCTGACGGACAACATGAAAACCGTTGCTGTAGGGCGTCAGTCCGGTAAGCCAATATGGAATACACGATTTGAAGATTTCGCGGTGGATATCGGATTCACACCAAAGGTGTGCAGGGTACGCTCTCCACAGACGAAAGGCAAGGTTGAACGGCTCGTCCATTACGTAAAAAACAACTTCCTGCCCGGCCGGAAATTTGAGGATCTCTCCGATCTGAATTATCAGGCGTTAGCATGGTGCACGTCGGCGGACGGGAAAGTTCACGGCACTACGGGCAAGGTTCCACTGCAGGAACTGGCCAGCGAAGGACTGCAGCCGCTACCGCTACAGCCGGTGCTGCGCTGGGAAACCAGGATCGTAACACGTGACGGGATGGTGAGTTTTGACGGCGTCCGTTACGGTGTCCCCTGGCAGTACAGCGGTAAAGAGGTTCAGGTGCGCTTATGTTCCGGCTGTATTGAAATTTACTATGGCGAAGTCTTGTTGGCAAAGCACAAAGCGCAGTATCGCTCTGGTAACATCATCTATCTTCAGGGCCAGTATACGGGGCTCTCCGAGCGAAAAGGAATCGCTGCACCTTATCCATGCGCTGAGCAGCGGAACTGTGCCGTTGAAGTGCGAGAGCTGAGTGTTTATGATCAGTTGCTGGGAGGTGTCTCCCATGGTTGAGTTGGAGCATGCCAGGGAGCTTCTGAGCGGTATGGGTCTCAGTACCGCTGCTGAGCTTCTGGATGCACAGATAGAACGCTCTGTGCATGATGAGCATACATACATCCGATTTCTTGACGAACTGCTCGCCTTGGAACATAACGAACGCAAACGGCGGAGTGAAGAAACAAGAATCAAGATGTCCCGGCTTCCACATAGAAAAGGCTTGGATGAATTCGACTTTAGTTTTCAGCCCGGCATCGATAAACGGCAGATCGACGAGCTGGCAACCCTGGCATTTGCGGCTAGAGCTGAAAATGTTGTTTTGCTGGGGCCGCCCGGCGTGGGGAAAACACATCTTGCTGTCGGCATTGCCATGACAGCGCTGAAGTCCGGCCTGACAGTCTACTACACAAGCCTGGCGCGACTGATTGAGGATCTCAAGCTGTCTTCACAGCAAAACCGCCTTGAGAAACGCTGGCGCGTATATCTTAGGCCGGCAATCCTAATCATCGATGAGGTAGGATACATGCAGCTTAATCGTCAGGAAGCCGAGCTCCTGTTCCGGCTCGTTTCAGAACGCTACGAACACGGGAGCATTATTCTGACAAGCGACAAGTATTTCAGCGACTGGGGCGAGCTGTTGAATGATACGGTAATTGCCACAGCTCTGCTGGACAGGCTGCTGCATCACTCTCATGTCATCAATATCCGCGGGCAGACCTATCGTCTGAAAGACCGTCTTAAATCTGGCGTTCAGGTAACGCCCCCGGCGAACGTTCCGACGGTTGGATGACTGGCGGTAGTGTAACCGGCGTTTTGGGTCATTTTTGCCCGGCGTTTTCGGTCAGATCGATTCCGGCGTTGACAGAGGGACCAGAGTATTTCTCTTTAGTGCATAAAGCACTAGAAAGCTCAACCGAAGCAACTTGTTTTAAGCACATCTGTCAAAAAACCTATTACGTTGCCGCGCTTGAGGATGTCATGATACTTTTGATTGTAATAATCGCGCAAGCAGGTATAGCATGATGCGTTGATTTCGCAACCGTTGCACGTTTCCATCATCTCCAGAGTTTTTCTCAGCACTCCTTCCAAAATTGAAACGTCATTGAGACGCCGCACATGACCAGCTCCGCCAGGCGTTTTATCAAACAGCACAAGTGAATAATTCGGACGTCGACTTGTAGTATTAAAAAAATATTGTAAGCAACCCGCGATATCGTTTGCTTCTATATTCAGATAATGGCTGATCCCTCTAAGAAGACCATAAAGCATAGCAAGCGCTGTTTCCCAATTATGAAGGTCGGGCGTGAGGAAACGCATTAACATAACATCTGTTTCAAATTTGTACCCAAGGGAATAATGCCTAAGAGTATTCTGGCCACAGGGATGACCAGATGAATTCTTATGCTTACTACGCTTTGTGCGCATATAATGACCGTTATCCAGTTCTGTATACCCGCAACTCTCACATACGAAGAATCTCGACTTGTTGAGAACGGCCATTTCATCAGACTGACTGAATCCCAGTTCGATTTGTGCGTTCCCTATTGTAAATGTGTTCATGTGTATATCGCTTCGGTATCCAACATATGCCGTATCGGTATGGTATGTACGTATGGGCCTTCGAAGGCCCGGTTTTGATATTTTACCGCCGTCAGCTTCGAAGCCGAACTCAGGTATTAAAAAAGTGGCACAAGTCGAGCTGGGGAATTCCTGCCCGCATTGACGACACATAGACGGCAGTTTACAGTTATCAGCATCTACGTAGGGAGCAATATTGAGCGTTTTGCAGTTCTCACACTCCACATAATCGAACATCTTCCAACTCATACGAGGAACCTTACGAATGTATCGACTGGCAATTAAAAAACCGTTAGCTACAATCTGAGACCCCGGTGCATATTCTGAAATAGCGATTGACAAATCTCTTTGAAGTTGAATCCCGAGCTTCGAGTTTGCGGTAAGGTTGTTCACCGCCAGATCAACAGTATCAACAGGAAATCCATATTTTGGCAATACATTTTTCCGCGATAAATAGGAGAGGATGTCTTCATTTTGATAGACTCGCCTTCGAGCGATTAAGTTGTCCACGTGATATCCTCTATTAAAAGCATTGTTAATAGCTTCAGTCAGCAAACCCACTTCATATTCGTATAGGGCTTCGGCTTTTGTCAGGGCTCCTTCTGGCCCAAAAAGACTCTTTGCCCAAGCAAATTCGGAAACATCAAACTTCTCCGATAAAGATTCCGGAAGAAAAGAAAGGAGATAAGCTTTTAAATCCTCTGGCTTGGATTCTAAATAGGAGAAAAAAGCATCAAAACCACGGTCGTTGCTCTCCCGTGTTTCCATCATATCCTTTGCTTTGGAAAAGTACTGCGGATATTCCCGCCAGAAATAACCAAGTGCCGATGCGTATAAATGACGGATAGCGATTTTATCGTTCTCGATAATGAACTTTGGCGGTCTTATCTTGCCTTTTATCATCATCTTAGGCTGGCGGAAGAATGTGAAGTCGTGGCTGCTCCGGTTACAAAACGTTATAGCATAGGCTGCGGAATACTTATTACGGCCAGCGCGCCCTGCGCGCTGCGTATAATTGGCAGGAGATGGAGGCATGTTTCGCATAAAAACCGTCTCCAATGTTCCCACATCCACACCCATTTCAAATGTGGTCGAACAGCTTAAAACATCAATCTCTTTGCAAATGAACTGTTTTTGAAACTCGTATGCCTTTTCCTTGTCAAGCTGGGCTGTGTGCTCCCTAATACGAAGTTCGCGAATATCCATATTCTGATACAGGTTGTAGTAGTGATTGTCGGCTAGTAGTTTCCTAGAGTCGATTGACGTCAGTATGCCATCGCATTGATAGGAAGGGCAAACACTGCGGACGTTATATGGCGTAATCTTCTTGCATCGGGGGCAGATATACCACTTATCAGAGTTGACTACCCGCAATCGTGAAGCATCAAGCTTATAAGCTCCCCTTTGTTGTCGAACGATTTTCGCATTGCAGAATATGTTATTCCATATCGCGCTCAGATATTCAACGGCGCGTTCTTTTGGTGCAGGCCTGCCTATGCGCTCTAACAGACGTATTAAATAATCCAGACGTTTATTCTTTAAAATCGCATTGGGCGGAACAAAGGATTTTCTATAGGATTTTCGATCAGGAGCCGAAAGGGTATATGAATGCTCGATGCCATTGTAAGTGAAATACTCTATATCGGCACGCGTCAAGTTCACTTCATAGGAAATCGCTGCATCCGCCATCATATTTAATGCAAAAACACTGCAAATCGCGGCGACTTCCTCTTTTGATAAATCGAGCACCCTATTCGCCATAGCAGAATCGTTATCCACCGAAAAGCACATTAAGCCCATGCTGCACAACGATGTATTTCCGTTATTATCCGTCATCTCCAACAATATGGCTTTCCATGCTTCTTTCTCAGCGTTGCTTTTGCCGCCAATACCATAGTGTTCGAATTGAAAGGTCAAATCCGCAACGAATTCAGGCACGGTCTTTGTTCCAGTTAATAGCATATCCTTTTTAGCTTCCAAAATAAGCCTTTTATATAAAATCCCATGATAGGTCAGGTCCAAATAACTGGCATAGAACGCAGCCGCCTGTCTGTTGTCCGAAAAAGCGATAAACTGTTTAGCTATTGTTTTGTGTTCGCTGCATTTCTGGTTTGAAGAAACACCAAAGCCAGTATCATCTTTTACACATTCCGTAGATTGGTGTATTAGCCTGTATGCAGGAAGTTCCTCAAAAAGAGCTGTACCTATTACACTTGTTACAGCTTCTTGGCCTGTAAAGAATTGCCTCAGCATTCCAAAACTGTTTGTATTCTCGCATGCCGGGCATTTTGAGAGCAAACCGGTTTTGCTACTCACAGTAACCTTGTAGACCTTGACATAAACCTCATCCCCGTGTTCGCAGAGTTTTGTTTTAACCGCTGCCGCTTTTCTTAAATGCCCACATTTGGCGCAAATGCGGTATTCCTCGACGGTGATATTTTCATCCTCCAACGGATGGTCGGCATCCGTATCACTAATGCTATCAGCTAGAAGGAAGAACTCTTTGCGCGAAAAATTATCTGCCATACTCTGTTGTTCCAGATGGCCATTAACTACCTTACCCACTAAATATGGCACATGGCATGATGAACAAATGGCTATTTCAAAAGCCTTGTATTCTTCCTCGCCCTCTTGGTAATTTTCCTTGCGGGTCAAGAACAGTTTGCTGCTTGGCTTCAGCGTGATGAATACGCTTTCCGGTGCCCGCAGAAACATATGGTATCGCGCATCAAACAAGCGGTCACCATTCCGCTCACAAAGGGAGGCTACTGTCACAAAATGAGCTATTTCCTCAAAAGACCACGACGTGGCCTCAGCCAATTCATACAATGTTTTCGGAGATTCCAGTATAAACCTGAATTGCCAGTATGTTTTATCGTGCAGGACCGTATCATATAGCAACTCCTGCAGTTGTTCGTCTCCGTTAATAGCAGTATAATTTCCTATGGCATAAACGATTTCATTTTCAGGACATTCGCGTTCTAGCATCTCGGCGATTTCACTGTAAAAAATTTTTGGTAAAATAAAGGTATCCGTGTAAGGTTTCGGCTTCATCCTCTTTGCCCTGATAACACAGTCCTGTTCAAAAGGATGGTTGCACAAATTCGAAGCGAATTCGGCTACCTCTACATTGTCCTCATCGTTACCCAGAGTCGCGCTGGTCAGAATGTACTGAATTTTGTTGTTTTGAAGTTTGGCCTTAAGGCGTCGAAGCAGCATGGATACTTCTATGCCCGTTGAACCGTTATATACATGTGCTTCGTCCAGCACAACGAATTTCCACTTGTCCGCATAAGTCTCATTGAAGAACACGCCATCATCCGGCCTAATCATGAGGTATTCGAGCATGGCATAGTTGGTAATGAGAATATGTGGCGGTGTTGCTTTTAGTTGCTCACGCGAAATAAGTTCATTGCTTTTGGGGATGGCGTTGTTGTTTAGCGCTTGATACTCCGCAAGTGCATCATGATATCGTTTTTTTGTCTGGCCAGTATAACTGCCAAAGGTGATTTTCGGACAATCAGCAAGGATATGACGAAGTCTTTCGATCTGGTCGTTGGCCAGCGCATTCATCGGATAGATAATCAGCGCGCGCACACCTTCTGATAGTGTACCCATCTCCTGTTCAAAAAACAGATGCTGGAAGATCGGGATAAGAAAACTCTCCGTCTTACCGGATCCTGTACCGGTAGACACCACGATACTGCGGCTACAGCAGGCCATTTCTATCGCGAGTTCCTGATGGGCGTAGAGCGGTCTTGAAAACGGCATATTAAGCATGGAGAATTGATTGGACAGGATACCCCTGTTCATCAACGTTTCGACGCTTTGCCCTTTTACAAATGAATCAGTTACATCGAGGTAGGGTCCCGCCGCAAAGGTATGCTCGTCCTCCAGGGCTTCGGAAAACTGCCGGGCATAAATTGGGTCGGCTATCTGAAATATTGTCTTGAGATACCTCTTATACTTGTCGGATATTTTTTGCGAAGCAGCAACAGGCGCAAATGCCATGATTAATCCTCCCATTTTTGGTAAAAGTTGCCTTGTACATCAAGCATAATTTTATATTTGCGTAACCTTAAAACGATCTCTTCGGCTGATCTTCGACCAAGGTTTCTTATTTTCATCAAGGAATCGAACGGCATACTTACTATGTCTTCGATCTTATTCCTATTAGCGCGTTTTAGGCAATTGTATGTTTTGGGGGAAAGTTGCATCTGGTCAATGCTGATTTGCGATACATCTTTTGACAACAAAACCCCCGAGCGAAGTTGGATATGGTTAGAGGGTTTAGATAAAACAGCAATGGCATTTTCCGTAAAAAGGCTCTGGTATGACGCAGAAATCGCATTCACTTCCGGGATCGGGCTTTCGGCGTCTATGAACTGAATTGCGTAAAGATATTCGTCAGGGAAAACATAGGTATAGCGGCGATACTTCTCAGCCTTTTTTAAGCGATTGTCTTCATGTTTTATCAGGATTTTCCGTAGGTTATCGTAGATGAAACCCGCACCGTCGTCCTGTCTGGAAACAGGCTTGTTTTCCCCTTCGATAACGCTAAGCTGAATATGGTTGAGTTTTTCCAGATTATTAAAGTGGACCTTAACTTCGAAGCTCGTGACCAGGCCCTCACACAGAACCACATACATTTGCCCCGTATAATCGTGCTTGTCCCCAAACGAGTTCTGATCAAGACCTTTGATTATATACTGCCCTTTGAGATCGTTTTTGAAAATACTACTATCCTTATGTTTAAAATAGTCGATCCGGATACATTTCCCTCTCATATCGAAGGGGTTAAGCAGTTCCTGGCAAAATTTCCTTACAGGCCAGTACACGCCTTCGCTAAAGCCTGATCCATCATCCTCCTGTTCGTAGATGACAATGTCGTACTTTCCGCTGCGCAACTCTGTAAATATTTCAAGCTTGCCATTTTGAACAGGCGCTTTCTCGACAATACAGTCTCCATTATAAAAAATATCGGCTGCGTAAAAAGACTTGCCTATAATCTCCGTCTCGCAAATCAGCACATTGTTTTGGAAATCGCCATGAATCACACAGGATAAGGCGATGCTTTTTGTCACGATGCGTATAAACTCCGTTCTGTTTGGAAAGTCTAAATAAAGGGATCGGACATTTTTCTCACGTCCGATCCACGATTTAAAGCGAGTCATATCACATTCAAAAATATGAGTTTCCTTCCGCTTTGAGAATCGGACACGAGAATCCACATCGCGCATATCGTTGTCCCAGGCTTCGTCCATACTGATCGTAATATCATCATCGGGGTATTTTAAGTATAACATCGTAGGAAAATCACCATGCCATATCTCCGGTGGATGCTCTATCTGCCAATCTCCGTTTCCAAACTTCCATTTAAACGCAGGCATATCTATTTTAATGGGGAACGTAAAATCATCGTTCTGCAATGCAAAAGTTATATCATCCTTCTGGGGAGTTATCTCCACCTTGAAAGTGTTTTCACCCCCCAATTTTTCGTTATTATCAAGGGAAATCACGGGAAGGTTTTCCGGGAAGTGGATTGTTCCTCTTGGTCTAAATACATAGGGCGCACCTTCGAATTCGAAGGAAAATGTCTGAATCAATGCAAACTCCCAATAACGGTCGCTTCTGTCGTTGGGAACATCTACGTGTACCCGATAGATACCGTTTTTTACGCAGCCGCAATCGCATAGCCGAATGATGTACCCTTTTTCACCGCTTTTGTCTTCAATATCGATTACCAAGGTTTCCACGTCGAAGAGCCGCAAACGCTTCTCATTGATATTAATAGCTGTTCCGGCTACTTTCGATGGATGTATCCTGATGAGTACTGTAGGTGCTTTTTTATAGATTGAAACGCTTTGTTCCTCAACGATAGCATAGGCTCCCGTAACGCGTCCTCTTTGCAATATGCCCTCGTCATAGTTTTTTCCTATGGACAACGAAGTCCCATCGGGTAATCGTACGATATCTCCGTGTTCAAATTCGAAATGGTGTATAGCCAGACTTCCCCTGCGTTCATTTCCCGTGCAGGCTTCGGAAATAATATAGTCTCCAAAATGTGTGAATGCATAGGCTTCGCCCTTAGTAGGTGAATCAATAGCATTGCCCCATATATCGAAAAATCTCACACTGTCTGCTCGAATCTGAAAAGATCTGACTTGCGTTGAACTGCATATCAGTTTGATGTCGATCTGATCAAAAAGATACGACGTGGGTAGACCCAAGCGCATCTCTTCTGTTTTAAATCCAATCACGCTTTCGATCAAATCATTGTTACGATGTATTTTACATTCTCCTAATTTGATTTGCCATGCTACGTTTTCGTTAGTAGCGCTGGTCCACTCGGGCTTGATCAACTGTGATGGAAGCACCAGCCGAAATGATGGTGCGGATAGTTCACACTGAAGATAAGGGTGTGAAAAGAACCTGCTTCGTTTACCGTTATACGTGCCATGGCAGCGTCTATACTCTGTCTGGAACTCGTCAGACTCTTTTTGCCAAGCAACGAAATACTGGCTTAAGCGGTTTATAGGATTTTCAGGCATAGTCTGATCCCAAAACCGTCTATCGATAAGCTTGAGAAGTCGGCGGATCCGAATTTTGCTACCTTTGGGATTTGCGTGTACGGCATCCGCGGTTTGCTGCACAATCAAATACGTACGACCCGTGTTGTCGCTCCGGGTTATTACATCGAAAAGATCTTTCATCATCTCATGATCAAGGCGAGAGATATCCCGTTCCAGATCGATACGGTAGAAAGCGAACAGATAATTAAATAAGTTAGTTGCGTAGTGGTCGGACACGAAACAATGCATACGAATCGTTTTCGCGGTACCTTTGCAGCGGGGCAAACTATATTTGTCCAACGTACTGAATAGCACATTGGATATGCGACTGCGTTGAACCCAAGTGAGAGTATCCAACCCCAATATATCGGCAACGTGTTTCCAATAATTCCTATCGTATTTTTTAATGGCAATTTGCACAAGGGCAACCGCGAATAAAGGATCTACAATGCTTGACAACGGATTGTCAGCAAGTCTTCTGTAATTTTTTCGGAAATAGTCAATTAGCAGAGCATATTCATTTTTGTTGATGATAATATCTCCAATAAGCTTTTTCTTGGGTAATTGACTTTGGATACGTTTTTTTAACAAGGCGTACCGCGATTTTCCTTTTCTCATCATGGCATCCTCCTTATTAAGAAAAACTATATTGTCATTGAGTTATCTAATTGTGAAGGTAAAGAAGTCATTTATTCGCCAAAATTTGCTATTTTGTTATAGTATACCATATTGGATACCCAATCAGTCTTTTGATTCGCCTTGAGTGCCACCAAGGCACGCACCCCGTTGTCCATTCGTGGGGAATTAGCCATACTTTCTCGATGACCTTCATGTTTCAATTATGAAGGAGTATCTGAGCTGTTAAACTTTTTATTACAAACGCGTAGAAAAGCCCGTCTTCCCGGGTATTCTACAACTATAAGTTGAAGAATGCAGGAATCTGTCGATTTACATTGAATGTATTAATTGGATATATTTGGAACAGAATTTGGAGGGCGTAACTTGCGGATTCGGGTTTTCTTAAATTTTTCCGAAAAGGATAGTATCCCAATACACTACAACTTTTTACTTCAGAGTGTCCTTTATAACTCAATGGATAAAGCCACGGCTAGCATTGTTCATAACCAGGGTTATTCAGTTGGCACTAGGGTATTTCGATATTTTACTTTTTCGAGGCTCTTAGGACATGCCCAACTTTCAACAGACCGTAAATCAATTCGTTTCCCGGATGATTGTGAATGGATAATTTGCTCACCGTTGAAAGAAATCCTTAATTCGATAGCAAAAGGCTTTCTGCAGGCTGGTGTATTAACTTTGGGCTCGGCAAAAGCGGACATCACCGCTGTTAGAGTGGAGGACCCGGCAACTGACGCATTCAGCAAACAATCCATAGATATTCGAAGTTCAGAATTCTCTAGAATAAAAGTTCGCACCCTCTCACCCGTCGTAGCCTACAGTACAATGCTTAGGGGAGACGGGAAAAAATATACAGTATATTTTCAGCCTGGTGAACCGGAGTTTGAGCGCATCGTGTCTGAAAACCTACGAAAGAAAGAAGAGGGATTGAGAAGCCTGGATTCTGATAGGTACTGGTTAAGCCTATCTAACATAAATAAAATGACAGATGCCAAAATACAGAACGCAAACGAACGAGGCGTGAGTCGTGCTTCCGGATTGGCAACCCCCGGCAATATGGCGAATTGCTTTAAGGTATGGCCTAAGAACCGACCGCGTCTAAGCATTATCAAATATAAAGGAGGGATTATAAAGGGGTATTCTGCGTTGTTGGAATTAGAAGGGCCTCGAACGACGCTCCAGCTGGCATTAGATGCCGGGTTAGGGAGTAAAAATGCACAGGGATTCGGGTGTCTGGAGGTGATATAGTGATTTCAGCCATGCGGCAACTGGCGCTTGACTATTTGATTCAGGAGTTGGCCGTTGGAGACAGCGCAGACCCGGAAAAATGGTATCGAGGTATTCAGAAAAGCGAAGCGGAAAAGCTCTTCCCTTACTTGGTTGAGGACAGCGGGAAAATAGACAGAGTTTTTATTATTGAAAGAGATGGGGAGAAAGTAGCCAAAGTAACTATTCAGGATGTTATATCGCAATCTCGGTTAAACGGCGGGGGCTGTCCTGCAACTTCACTGCCGTTCACTAAGCCATCAGGTTCGCAAGGTGCTGCTGTCGGGCCGGTCATAAAAAGGACATATTCTCAAGAGAAAGCTGGACCTACCGAAAAAATTATAAGGACGACCTTGAATTATTTCAATAGGCTGTCGCAATCAATGGCTCCGTGGGCTAGTTATTTTGCTGATATCTTGGAAGTGCTGAATTATTCGAAGATTATGCTGACAGATGGTGCGCTTATCGACTGGTCTGCAAAGGGTTACGCTAGCATGCTGGACTGCCTGATCGATCGAATAGGGAAACAGAAAGGAGCCGTGTACGTAACAGTCCGGGACTCCGAGGGGAAACTGCCCGGCGAACAACCGCTCTACATCGAATATCTGCGGAAGGAAATACTTGCAGGCAAACGGTATGTCACCAATAATTCTCCCGCGCAAAACGGGCAGACCTGTCCGCTTTGCGGCAACATAGGTACAGTTGTCTATCCCAACGCCCTCAAAGGTGCCGGACTCAACTTTATCAATGTCGACAGGTACGGACGGTTTCCAGGAATCGACCCTGCCCTAGCGTGGAAAGGATATGGCTTGTGTAGTGAATGCGCTGACCTGCTGTATGTTTATAAATTCCATGTACTAAAAAAGAAACCTCCGCTGTATCGTCAACCTTTTGGCACCCGAGTGGCAGGCGAAAAAGCGCTAATTATTCCCGGTTTCTTCCCGGGAACTACCTACGACCAACGAAGAGAGTTAATAGTCGAAATACAGGAGTACGTGGGCCGTGCCGGTACTGATGTCGAGGATGATGAAGACGCTTTGCTCGAACTCATGGCGGAATTCGATTCGATCCTGAATTTGACAGTGCTGTGGGCAACCGTGGGCCAGAATATTGATGACGTGACCGGCTTTACCACACAGGTACTCCCCAGCCGCCTGCGTAGCCTGTCAACTTTAAACGATTCTTTTCTGAAATGGAAAAGCCCTCTGTTCCCCATGATAGGGCAGGATATTGGCCAATTCAGGCTGGATCTGGGACTGAATATATTAAAGCCTCTCTTCCACCGACCCGGCGGTAATAAGGCCAAGGCGGCTAATGAAAGCAAGACCCTGTTCCAACTAAAACGCCGAATCGTTGAATGCATTTATTACGGCAAACATATCGACGAAGAACGGTTTTGGAAAGAAACGATGATCACTGCTTCTTGGTATTACATGGACAGTATAAGCTGCAAACATGGAGCTTCGGGGTTTACATCTGAGTATATCAGCAGAAGCGGAGGGGAGATTTCTCCGGCAACATGGATAAAACAATTCAACCGCTTTATTTGTTATCTAAAATTGGAGGAGGTAGGTGTTTTACCTATGGAAACAGTTTTTTTCGAGCCGGAACTGGAGAGTCTGAAACCGTTTTTCGGGCCGGAAAGCGGGATCGATTCATCTGCGAAAGCGTATGCATTTTTGCTGGGGATTCTCTACGGGAAGCTAATGCGTATCCAGGCCGCTCGCGGAGTTAACGTAAGCGCAAACTCCCTGTCGTGGCTCAAACGCCTGACTCTAAAAGGCGTGGATCTGCCAGTTCTGTATATAAAAATCAGAGAGAAACTATTGGCATATGACGCGGAAAACAAGGCTATTCGTTCCCTGATACAGGAGATCGGGCGTATTGGTATCAGTATTGGAGACAACATCGAACTGGATGAAACCAGAACGAACTATTACCTGTTACTTGGACAATCAATGACCGAAGTTGTATTGCCAAAAACTGAAAGCGATAAGAAGGATAAGGGGGATGAAAAAGCATGAGTTCAAAAACGATGGACAGCCGACGGGAGTTTCTATTCCTGTATGATATTAAAATGGGCAATCCCAATGGCGATCCGGATGAAAACCGGCCTCGTGTTCTGCCGGATGGCACCTATTATGTTACCGATGTCCGCTTGAAAAGGTTTGTGCGCGATTTTCTTAAAACCCGCGGTAAAGAGATCCTAGTGGATAATATTGAGGGAAAGACAACAAATCTTACCGGGCGAGTTGTACAATATTTAACACAGAATAGCCTAGCAAGGGTTGAAGGAAGAGAACTGGTTAATATCCTTCTTGATGCTTTTGTTGATGCCCGGATGTTCGGGAGTTCGCTCGCTTTCAAGGCTGAACAATCCAAGGATAATGAATCCCAGGATAAAGAAAAAAAGGGGAGCGCAAAAAAGAAAAACTGGGAACCGAAGCCTGAGCCCAAGACCCTGACGGGACCAATTCAGATGAATATGGGTGAAGTGTTGCACAGGGCAAAGAGCGTGGACATTCACGGGACTTCCGTCTTTGCCAGTGACGAAACAAAGTCTGCCGGTACGTTCACTACCTTCTTCGGTTTGCGCTATGCTCTAATCGGATTCTCCGGAGTAGCCAACGAACACACCGCCACCCTGTCACGCATGACCAACGAGGATTATTCATTGTTCCTTAAGGCGTTATGGCATGGCGTGCGCTCGGCGGCGAACACCCGGACCAAGGTTGGGCAGATTCCAAGATTACTGATCAGCATTGAATACAAAACCGGAGAAGAGTACCAGATTGGCCGGCTGCATGATTACGTCAAACTCATTGCATCTGGGACAAAACAGGAAGATGAATGGTCGTCGCCGGAGGATTACCTCGTCGATCTATCCAGGATCGTAAAAATGGCAGGGGAACAGGAAAACAGGATTGATGCTATTAAATATGCACTTTCTGAGGATATCTCCCTATCACAATCCATACCGGATACATGGTGCGTCCTGCCGATTGAAGACTTGACCGAAGGGTGCTGATCGTTATGATGGATGTAGCACATTTTTGCCTGACAGGCCGGTTTGGGCACTTTCAGCGTGCCGAAAGCGGGGTCAGCGCCCTGAGCTACCCTTTCCCACCGCGGACTGCATTGCTGGGTCTTGTTGCTACAGTACTTGGCCTTGGAAAGGATGAGGCGCAGGTCAAGCTGGAACCGTTCCAGGCAGCGGTTGCAGGAAGGCTGCCGGTAACGCACTGGCACAGGGTAAAGCTCAGAAAGGATCCTCCAAATAGGCTGCCCAACTCAATCAATAGTTCGAAAGCCCCTCAAAAAACCATACGTAAGGAAGCCGCGGCCCTTATTCTGCAGGAATGGCTGTTCAACCCGGAGTATACTGTATGGATATCCCTTCCTGAGAACTATCACGGGGATTTTGTTAACAGGCTCCGAGAGCGGCGCTGGCATTTCCAGCCCTGCCTTGGCCTATCTGAAATGATGGCGGACATATGGTTCCTGGGTAGCAGCCAAGCTCGAAAATTGCCATTTGGCCGATATGAGGTAGCAACTGTCATGAGGCAGAAGGATATTCGCCTAGATATAGGTAGGGTCCTTGACCAGAAGTTGGCACTCAACATTCTGCGCATGCCAAGATCGGTAACACCGGACAGGGTTTTTTCGCACGACGCCTATGTGTTTGAGAAGGATGGGCGAGGCATTCCTTTGGAAAGCGCCACGGCGCACCAAGTGGACGAAGAGGTGATCATGTTTCTATGAGCCGTGAGCTGCTTTCGCATCCGCATTTGCATCTTGAACAACACATTGTCCAGGTTGGCCAAGCGGTTAATTGCCTTAAGAAATGGCATTCGTGCCGGCTGTGGGAAGAGCATGAAGATCTTATAAACTGGGCGGTGCGGTTGCACGATCTTGGTAAGAGCAATCTATACTTTCAAGAGTACATCCGTGATCCACAGGGTTACAAGGGGAGCCAGCAGAATAAAAGCCACTCCCCTCTTTCCCTTTTGTTAACTTTGACCCTTGGTCTTATGGGTCTTTGGGACAACCTGGACGCGCTCAGTCTTGCCATATCCATCAGGGGGCACCACTCGGGTCTTCCTACATTGCCTGAAAAAAGAATCGGTGCTGTATATCTCAAAGAAAGAGCTCTGGATAATTTTGCCGGTGGAGAAACATGCCGTGTTTTACGAAAGCAGTTGGCTGCATTACCGCTTTCAGACTTGGCGAAAACTGCCGGTATTGAGCATCTGAACGAAATAATCATTCCGGACGAAGCCCGGATAGGAACCTTAATCCGCAAAGCAAAAAGATATCTCGATGTTATCATTGAACGCTTATTTTCGCTAAACGAAAAGGAAGCGACCCATTTCAGAATCAGAACCCAGTTTGTGTTTTCTTTACTCCTTGAAGCCGACAAAGCTTTTCTGGCATTATCGGACAGAACGCATTATGAAAAACGTAACAGTCGCTACTGGGATCCCTGCTGGGTAGAAAAACGCATAGACGGCCGTGAAAAATCCGAAACCAACCAGCTGCGCCAGAAAATCCGGAACGAAGTGGAAGAAAATTTAGAAAAAAATTCGAATTCAATGATTTTCAGTCTCACGGCTCCTACTGGTTGTGGGAAAACCCTTCTCGCAGCTACCTGGGCCCTCAGGCTTCGTGCCTCGCTTGGGAAAGAAGGCTGTTATCAAAAAATCATCATTGTCCTTCCTTTTTTATCGGTAATTGAGCAGACCGTAAAAGAATACACGGCCCTTTTGCGAATCGGTGGCGTAGAGAAAGAAGGGAGTTGGCTTCTAACGTGCCACTCTTTGGCTCAGGGGGAATATGGAAGCAACTTGGAAGAAGAACAGCAACGATTTTTTATTGATACATGGCGCAGCGAAATGATCATTACTACCTATGACCAATTCCTTCTGACCATGATGGACCCGAAAGTTCGTTATCAGATGCGTTTCCATAATCTATGCGACGCACTGATTATTTTAGACGAGGTACAATCTCTACCCTGCCATCTCTGGAAGTCTCTCGATTGCTTGCTCAACGGCCTTGCTGAATTTGGAAACGCCCGCGTGCTTTTGATGTCGGCAACATTACCATCCTTTGTATCCGGACAGGTCCCGCTCTTGAATGAGTACCCAATATACTTCCAAGCCTTTAATAGATACGTGCTGCATTTGCGTCTGAAGCAGCCCGTAGACATCGACGCTTTCAGCCGTGAATTGAAGGAGCGTTTAACGTCTTGGCTCGAAAATGGCCGGAGAGTATTGGTTACCCTCAATACCCGAGGATCGGCTCGAAGAATCCTGGACGCTCTCCGCGAAGATTGGCCGAAAGAATTCAATGATATCCCCCTGCTTTTTATCAGCGCTGATGTGACTCCCAAGGACAGGCTCAGAACCATTGAAGTGATTAAGGAAAGCAAGCCTTGCATCGTCGTTTCGACACAGTCGATCGAAGCAGGGGTTGACATCGACATGGACGAAGTGATCCGGGATTTTGCCCCACTGGACAGCATCGTCCAGATTGCCGGCAGATGTAACAGGGAGGGAAGAAAACCCAGGGGGAGAGTGGAAATCGTCGATCTTCTAAATGAAAATGACAGACGCTATGCAGAGATGATATATGAGCCTGTACATTTGCAGGTAACAAGAGAATTGCTTAAAGACAAAGAGACGGTAGCAGAAGAAGATATCCTGTTCTATGCAGAGCATTTCTTCCATGAGTTATCTCAGCGAAAGGATACCGGCGCAGAACATATTGAGAGGTTCCTATCCTGGGAGGAGGATATATCAATCCACGAGTTGCTGCGGGGCAAGGAGAAGCTGCAACACACATTTTTAGTCATTGAACAAGATCCGGAATTGAAATCCGAAATGGAAAAAACCTCGCAAATACAGGACCGTTGGGAACGCAGAGAATCTTGGAGGAGGTTGGCTGCCAGGATCGCTTCGATTTCCGTTAGTGTGTTTGCGCGGCCGGACTTCAAACCACAACAAATTGCCAACGAATTCATGCGCGACCTATGGCTCTTACGCCCCGGCTATTACTCTAGAGAGTGCGGGCTGAATATTAAGGGTGAAACACTGATTCTTTGATTCGTGATTAGGAAGGAAACGGATGGAAGAGTTCAAGGAGAAAAAGCCGGAATTTAGTGTTACGGGGACGCTTATATGGTATTATTTCTGTTGCCCGCGCGAAGTCTGGCTAATGGTACACCAAATCAATCCCGACGAGGATAACACTGACTTGGATTTGGGACGTTTCATCCAAGAAACTACATATATCCAAGACAGGCAAAAAGAAATAGAAATAGGGAATATAAAACTAGATATTGTACGCAAAGATAGCGGTGGTATCGTAGTCGGGGAAGTAAAGAAAAGTTCGAGATTCCTTAAGAGTGCTAGGATGCAGTTGGCCTTTTATCTTTTCGAATTAAAGGAAAGGGGTGTAACGGCGAAAGGTCAGTTGCTTTTCCCAAAAGAGAAGAAGAAGGAGGATGTAGTTCTAAATAAGCAAACGGAACAGGACCTGGCTCTCGCCGTAGAAAATATCCGCGGCATTGCTATTATGAATAAACCGCCCCCTCCAGTTAGAATCAGGATCTGTGCCAACTGCGCGTATAAAGAGCTTTGTTGGGCTTAAGCATATTCGTGAGGTGTGGTTTTGAGAAAAACGATATATATATTCTCGGATGGGGAACTCAGAAGGAAAGACAACACGATATATTTTGAAAACGGGAATGGGGAGCATAAATACATTCCTGTTGAAGACACTTGTGAGTTCATGGTTTTCGGTGAAGTCAGCATAAACAAACGTTTTCTAGAATTCTGTACGCAGCGTGAGATCCTTATTCATTATTTCAATTATTACGGCTATTATGCCGGGACGTTTTACCCACGTGAACATTATAATTCAGGCTATATGATCCTGCGTCAGGCCGAGCATTATTTAAACCCTGAAACGAGGCTCATTTTGGCGAAACAGTTTGTTTACGGGGCTTTCCGAAATATCCGACAGGTCCTGAAATACTATGCTAACCGTAACAAGGATGTGTTTGGCAGAATGGAGAATATCGAAAGACTCTCTCAGCAGATACCCTTGTCCTTAGATAACGCTGAGTTAATGGGTATTGAAGGCAACATTCGAGATCATTATTACAGGGCTTTTGACGCGATTCATGAGAATCCCGATTTCGTTTTTGACGGGCGGTCTAAACGACCTCCGCAGAATGAAATGAATACCCTTATTAGCTTTGGAAACGGGATTATGTATTCGACTATTCTCAGCGAAATATATCGTACACATTTGGACCCCAGGATCGGATACTTGCATACCACTAATTTCAGACGTTTTACTCTCAACTTGGATATTGCCGAAGTATTCAAGCCCATTATTGTTGACCGGACAATTTTCACTCTAATAGCTAAGAAAATGATTGATAAAAGCTGTTTCAGGAAAGAAGGCGGAGGGTTGTTTTTAAAAGAGAACGGTCGTCGTGCATTCGTTGAGGTTTTAGAGAACCGGTTAAAAACAACAATTAACCATAGGGATATCAGAAGTGCTGTTTCGTACAGGCGGTTGTTACGCATCGAACTCTATAAACTGGAAAAACACTTTATGAACGAGAAAACGTATGAACCGTTTATATCACAGTGGTAGAAAATTTGCCTGGGGTGATTCTCATTTACGTGATCCTGGTATATGATGTATGTGAAAAAAGAACTGTCAAGATATTAAAGCTTTGCAGAAAATATCTTAACTGGGTACAAAACTCTGTCTTTGAGGGCGAGATTACTAAAGCTGGACTAAAGAAGCTTAAAATGGAAATTAACCAAGTAATCGTCCCAAGAGAAGATTCAGTTATTGTATATACTTTACGTAACACCATGTATTCTCACAGGGAGATTATTGGTCTATGTAAAGGAGGTGGTGAGCTAATAATTTAGATCAGTTGTTTGTCGTCGATCCATGATGCTAGTAGAATCCGATCAGTCCGACGACAGGCAATTAGGGGTATTATGGCATTTTAACAGTATATTCCACGTTCAGTTGGTTTTTGTGAATATGTGTATCGCCTGTTTATGCCGAAAAAATGGGTTTAGAGACTGCCTATAAGGATTTGAAACTGTATTGGTCGTGTTCAGGCCGCTCTCGTTTTTGTATGTTTAGAGACTGCCTATAAGGATTTGAAACTCGCTTTCCCTCGCTCTATCTCGTGCGCCTTCTCGGTTTAGAGACTGCCTATAAGGATTTGAAACGCGAATTAGTGTTTATGAGGCGTTTGAGGCAGAAGAGGTTTAGAGACTGCCTATAAGGATTTGAAACCCGATATTGTACGGCGGGTCTGTCAAAATTAGATCGAGTTTAGAGACTGCCTATAAGGATTTGAAACCTTGAATGGGGGCCCTGCTACGACGAAAAAACGATACGGTTTAGAGACTGCCTGTAAGGATTTGAAACTAACCCATGTCTGTGCCCCATACGCACCCTTTGCATTGTTTAGAGACTGCCTATAAGGATTTGAAACTTGATCATCGGGTAAATCGCTATACTTTACTAACATTGTTTAGAGACTGCCTATAAGGATTTGAAACCACGCATGGGCTCTTGTTAGATGGGTGGAAATAGCGAGTTTAGAGACTGCCTATAAGGATTTGAAACTTTAGCCAGCCATTCCGCACGCGGCATGTCGTAGGTAGTTTAGAGACTGCCTATAAGGATTTGAAACCAGTATCGCGCGCATATCCTGTAGCTTGGCATCTCAAGTTTAGAGACTGCCTATAAGGATTTGAAACTTCATTTCCACGGATACCCCTTCCATTCTTCTCGCGCGTTTAGAGACTGCCTATAAGGATTTGAAACCAAATTCACGATTCCCGGTCCTCCGGCCGGAAAAGCGTTTAGAGACTGCCTATAAGGATTTGAAACTCGCTTTCCCTCGCTCTATCTCGTGCGCCTTCTCGTGGTTTAGAGACTGCCTATAAGGATTTGAAACACTTGCATCCTCGCTTCAATACTCACCGTGGCCATACGTTTAGAGACTGCCTATAAGGATTTGAAACCATGCCTCGCTTTTACGTTCGAGGAACTGCACCTCGTCGTTTAGAGACTGCCTATAAGGATTTGAAACCAGCGTCGATGTACGCCTTTGCGTCTTCGAACGGGTCGTTTAGAGACTGCCTATAAGGATTTGAAACCCCCATAAGCCTTTTGATTTTCCTTCCGGATTCCGAAGGTTTAGAGACTGCCTATAAGGATTTGAAACCTATACGGAGTCGAGCGACAAAGGAGCGGTGGGGCGAGTTTAGAGACTGCCTATAAGGATTTGAAACCCCGACGTAGAACGCCTCGGCCTGAACGCGGTCCAACGTTTAGAGACTGCCTATAAGGATTTGAAACACCTATTGCTGTATCTGTACCGTTTTTATAATCATAGTTTAGAGACTGCCTATAAGGATTTGAAACCCTCATCAAACCTTACTTTTACATTTTCAGCCTTTGGTTTAGAGACTGCCTATAAGGATTTGAAACCTTGGACGTGATACAAAAGAAGGGAGTGGTGATGACGTGTTTAGAGACTGCCTATAAGGATTTGAAACTTACGACTGGCCTAATCATGATATATACCGCCGACGAGTTTAGAGACTGCCTATAAGGATTTGAAACTCCCAATCCGGTCTTACGGTGGGCCGAATCTCCCCGTTTAGAGACTGCCTATAAGGATTTGAAACTCTTGCACAGGCGGAAGAATCACGACGCCCGTTTCGGTTTAGAGACTGCCTATAAGGATTTGAAACTGTATTGTGATAGAGGGATGGAGGTGCGTGCTATGCCGTTTAGAGACTGCCTATAAGGATTTGAAACTCGCCCGCAAGATCGCGAATCGTTTCTTCGTCGTAGGTTTAGAGACTGCCTATAAGGATTTGAAACTTCTTCATACCCTCTTTCCACACCACAAGATCACCGGGTTTAGAGACTGCCTATAAGGATTTGAAACCAGGAATGGCCGTACAGTCCTTGCAAATCGCTCGAAGTTTAGAGACTGCCTATAAGGATTTGAAACCCTGAATAATCGCAGAAAGGAGAAGGTCATGGCAAAGTTTAGAGACTGCCTATAAGGATTTGAAACTGTCCACGGTAGACCGCTTGGCTTTGCCTTCGAGTGTTTAGAGACTGCCTATAAGGATTTGCCGGACGGAACGGATGAACGTATTCCTTGAGGATTGTGATGCTCCCACCGTACCATTGTTCTCTGAGCTTTTCCAGGATAGCCACACAATTGAAGATTTCCTGGCTCCTCCGTCACCTGCTGGTTGGTGTACCGTTTCGCGGTATTCTCTGCCATTCCAAAGTCTTTGCTGATGGCATAGGCACTCTTGCCTTCTCCCGTATCATATTAATTGTCCCACTCCTTATCACTCCAGCAACCCCCATAAAAGTTTAAAGCGCTTCTATGGTAGCCGTTTGGTTTGGTGTAGGTTAATTCTTACGCGGCGGAGGCCTAACCACCCTTTTTATCTCCCCTGTGCCTGGTATGTGATAATGCGCGTACCCAGCTCCACACGTAATTATTCGTGTAATACGGGCTGCCGTTGCGGGCGTACAGGTCAAGGCTATTCGGCTTATCGACGATTTTTTGTATCCCGTCAAAGTCCCCTATCTCGTATAGCCTAAGAACCTCTTCCTTATACGCGTTGGTCAGGCTGCCCTTGATAGACCTATCTTCCCTGCCTTCGTCGCACAGCTCGTCAATCTTTTGCGAAAGAGAATCAGAGGACCGGTACGGGTTTGTTAGCGCAGCAGACGAATACTGCTGAACGTACAGGTATTCGCGTTCCCTGTCGTCCAGCGGCATGTCGTCTAGCGCATCAAGCACTTCGTCTTTTTTCAGCGAACCGTCCTCGCGTGCCTCGTTTAACGCAGCCTGGAACTGGATGTGCTCGGACGCGTCAACGCCTGCCTCGGCCATGCTGTTAAACCGTTCCGTGAGCTTTTCGGAAACGCCCAGCCGCCGGAACATATTCGCCTTCACCTATCACGCGATGCCTTCACAGATTCTGTATCCGCGGTATACCCGCCACAGAACGGCGCCAGCGTTGCAGTGAATTGTTCACATTTTAAAAGCCATAACGAAAAATTAACGATAAATTTTTCGGATGCCAAGAAGTGCAAAACCCAAGTCAAATATATAAAGCCCCAACATATGGGGCTTTATTATGGAGCTGATGTCGGGACTCGAACCCGAGACCTCATCCTTACCAAGGATGTGCTCTACCTCCTGAGCTACATCAGCAAAAAATCCGTTTTTTCGCCCTCATAAAGGCTTTTGGCCTTTTGCACGGCAATAGCTATTATAGCCTATGCGCATGTAAAAAGCAACACATTACCGGCCGCCTTCCTTAACCGCAGCCGCATTTGCTGGGAAACACCGCATCCTTGGCCTGCACTTCCATCCGCACGGCCGGGCGGCCGGCCTCCACACACGTCCCATTCAGCCGGCTGAAGCCGAATTGTTCATAAAACCCGGCATGCTCCGGCGGGACGTTCACGCGTATACCGGGCGCGCCCGCGATTATTGCGCGATCCAGCAAAAGCCGCGCGATCATGTCCCCGAACCCCTGCCCGCGCCGGTCTTTCAATACGCAGATCCTGCCGATATAGAACGCTTCCCCGTCGTGGTAGAGCCGACCGGTCCCCACCGGCTCGCCCGCGTTGTACAGGACCGCATGCAACGCCCACGCATCGAACCCGTCGAAAACCAGTTCCTCTCCGATCCCCAGTTCGTCCACGAACACGGCCTCGCGCAGGGCGCGCACCACGGCTAGATCCTTTGAGCCATTCTTCCATTCGGAATGAATCATCCGATCGCTCCTTCACGTCGTTTCCGCACCAGTATACCCGAAACCTTTTGCCGTTTCAAGGCGGGCCCGTCCAAACCCGGCGCTTTGCCGGCAAAAAAAGCAGCCGCCGGGCGGCGGCTGCTTTTTTTAATATCGACAGTACCCTTAGGCTTTCGTATCAGCCCCAGTGCTTGGCGGAAACCTTGGCCAGACGGTTGTAGATCTCCGCGTCGCGCAGGGCGAGGAACGCATCCCTGAAGATGGAGAACATGTCGGAGTAGATCTCGTGGTTGGCCATATTCGGCTCGATCATCCCGAACGGGTGGACCATGCTCTCGACGGCCTCTTCGATGCTCGTGAACACGCCCGCACCGGCCGCGCCGAGGATGGCCGCGCCCAGCGTCGTGCACTCCTGCGTCTTCAGCTGCTCGACCGGACGCCCGTACATGTCGGCCTGGATCTGGCACCAGAGCTTGGACTTCGCGCCGCCGCCGGAAAGGCGGATAGCTTCGAACGGCCTGCCCAGCACCTTTTCCATCGCTTCGACGATCATGCGAAGCTCGAACGCGCCGCCTTCGAGGACCGCGCGCGCCATCATGGAGCGGTCGTGGATAAGCGACAGGCCAAGCGAGCCGCCGCGCGCGTTGTCGTGGTAATAGGGCGTGACCTGGCTCGAGAAGAACGGGAAGAACATGAAGCCCTTGCAGCCCGGAGGCGCCTGGGCGGCTTCCGCCGTGATCAGGTCGTACGCGTCCGTGCCCATCGACTTGGCGACGAAAGCCTCGGAGCCTCCGTAGGTGTCGCGCCACCAGCGCAGACAGACGCCCGTGGCGAAGGCGAGGCCTTCCATGTCCCATTTGTGCGGGATCGCGTGGCCGCCGAACAGGACGGAGTGGTCGGGGTCGGGTTTGCAGCTGTCGACGTGCGCCACCATGACGGACGCCGTGCCAATCGTGATCTCGGACAGCCCTTCGCGGATGACGCCGGAGCCGATCGCCGCGCACTGCTGGTCGCCGCCGCCGGAGCAGATCGGCATGCCTTCGGCAAAGCCGGTGGCCAGGGCGGCTTCCTTGGAGATGACGCCCATCTGGGTCATCGGCGTGGATATGGGAGGCAGTTTGTCCATGTCCACATCGATGAGATCCATCAGTTCTTTGGACCACTCGAGCGTGGTGACGTCCATCATGCCGTTGAGCGTGAGGGAAGCCGGGTCGGAGAAGAGCACTTCTGACCCCAGCTTGTGCAGGATCCATTCCTGCCCGTTTACGAACTTCCATGCCTTTTCATAAAGCTCGGGCTGGCGGTCGCGCACCCACTTATACTTGGCGTACGCCCACATGGCCGAAAGGGGAACGCCGCTGATCTCATGGTATTTGTCCCTGCCGAGGTGTTCGTCGATCCATGCGATCTCTTCACCCGCGCGGCCGTCGCTCCATACGATGGAATCATGCAGTACGTTCCAGTCCTTGTCGATCGCAACGAACGTCCCGCGCTGGCTCGACAGCCCGAGCGACAGGATCTCCTTCGGGTCTACGCCTGTCTTGGCAAACATTGCCTTGGACGCTTCACAGATGCTCGACCATAAAAGGTTAATGTCCTGTTCGACCCAGCCCGGATGCTCGTGGATGCACGGGTATTCCTTGTATCCGCTCCCGATGATATTGCCTTCGAGGTCCACCAGCATAACCGTCGTCCCGGTCGTTCCTGCATCGATGCCTACTACGTACTTACCCATGTTGACCTCCGTATTTATAGTTATTTCCGCAGAAACCTCCGCCTTGTGGGCTTCGCGTTTCCGCCAGACTGATCTGCTATATGTATTGCGGTTTTTTTGCTAGAATTCTAAGTTTGTTCAGAAAAACATCGTGCGTAGCCTTGCGTTGTCGCGTATTAACATGTGTGCGTTTACTGCGAGATAGGTCCAAATTCCCGGGTGCGGTGCCGGATAATCAATATAACTTGGTTACATAGGCCGTCGGGTATTGACATGTACATAATTCATTACGTGATTAAATTATACAGGTTTTATGATTCGTATGCAACAGGATTTTCTTCGCCGCTGAGAAATCCGCCTTGTGCGCGGCCGGCTGCGGCCTATGCGCCGTTTGCTGCTATAAAGCTCTTCCGAAGCGGTTCAGCAACCCCGGCAAATGCTTTAAAAAAGGCGCGGTTCAGCCGGCGTGCGATTCGTCGAGGTTGACAAAGCGTGTGTGTTCGCCCTGCCAGGCCAGGCGTATCGTGCCCGTCTTCCCGTTGCGGTGCTTGGCGACGATCGCTTCGGCGATGTTATCGGCGTCTTCCTCGTAGAAGGCTTTGCGGTACAGGAGCACGACCAGGTCAGCGTCCTGCTCGATCGCCCCCGATTCGCGAAGGTCGGAGAGCATGGGCCGCTTGTCCGCGCGCGATTCGGGCGCGCGGCTCAGCTGCGAGATCAGTATGACCGGCACGTCGAGTTCCCGCGCCACGCCCTTGATGGCCCGCGTGATCCCCGCGACCTCCTGCTGGCGGTTCTCGACCCGCTGCGAGCCGGACATGAGCTGGAGGTAGTCGATGAGCACCAGGTCCAGCCCGTGTTCGAGCTTGAGCCTGCGGCATTTGCTGCGTATCTCGGCCACGGATATGCCGGACGTGTCGTCGATGAAAAGATCCGCCGCGGCGAGCTTGTTCATCGCGTCGGCGAGGCGCAGGTATTCCTCCTCGTCGATCGAGCCGGTGCGAACCTTGTCCATGTCCACGCCGGCCTGGGCGCACAGCAGCCTTTTCACCAGCTGCTCGCGCGACATCTCGATGCTGAACACGGCGACCGAGCGCTGGTTCGTTGCCGCGAACTGCGCGACGTTCATCGCGAAGCTGGTCTTGCCCATGCTGGGGCGTCCGGCCACGATCACGAGGTCGGAAGGCTGCAGGCCAAACGTCATCCGGTCGAGCAGGTAAAAGCCGGTGGGCACGCCGGAGAGGCCGCCCTTGAACCGGGCTGATTCCCCCATCTTCGTATACGTTTCGAGCACCAGGTCGCGTATGTGCACGAGCCTGTCCGACTGGCGCCGCATCGCGATCTCGAAGATGCGCTTTTCCGCCTCCTCGACGATCTCCTGTGCGTCCTCGGCGGCGCCGAGCGCCTTATTCGATATGAGGTTGCCGGCCTGCACCAGCGCCCGAAGCATCGACTTCGTCTCGACGATGGCGATGTACGTGTCGAGGTTGGCCGTGCTCGGGACCGTGCGCGGCAGGTCGCTCACGTATTCGACGGAACCGACCGCCTCGAGCATGCCCGTGCGCTCCAGTTCTTCACAGACCATCAGGAGGTCGACGTTGGGCGAACGTTCCGTCAGGCTGACGATTGCAGAGAATATCTCCCGGTGCGCGGCCGAATAGAAATCGTCGGCCGTGAGAGTGTCTGTCGAGCGCGCCAGCGCCGCCTGCGTACTGAGCATGCAGCCCAGCACCGCGCGTTCCGCGTCCAGGTTGTGCGGGAGCTGTTTCCTGTTCGCCTGATCCATACCACACCACGCTCCTAAACGAATGCCGTTATTGCTGCGCTTCCACGACCAGCCTGAACGTCGCGTGCACGTTTCCCGCGAGCCGGACTTCCACTTCGCTCTCCCCGATCGCCTTGATCGGCTCGTCCAGCACGATCTTCTTTTTGTCCAGCTCGATGCCGTGCTGGGCCTCGAAAGCCTCCGCGATCTCCTTGCTGGTGATGGAGCCGAAAAGCTTGCCGCCCTCCCCGGTATTGGCCTTCACCGTCACAGTGAGCGCACGGATGCGCCCGGCCAGGTCTTTTGCACCCTCGGCCTCTATCGCCTGCCGGTGTTCCTCGGCCTTGGCGCGCTGCCGGGCAAGGTTCAGGTTTCTCGCGCTGGCCACCTCGGCCAGGCCCCTGGGGATCAGGAAATTGCGCGCGTACCCGTCTTTCACATTGATGACCTCGCCCTTCCTGCCCGCGCCTTTCACGTCCTGCATGAGAATTACTTTCATTGTACGATGCCCTCCTCAACCAGCTGCAGCACCGTCTGCCGCACCAGTTCTTTTGCTTCCGTTATCGTCATATTCTTCAACTGCGTCGCCGCCATCGCAAGATGCCCGCCGCCGCCGAGTTTCTCCATGATGACCTGTACGTTGATCTCGCCGTTGGACCGCGCGCTGACCTGGACGGCGTCCTCCAGCGGCACAAGCACGATCGAGGCCCGCACGCCGCGGATGGTCAGTATCTGGTCCGCCGTCTGGGCGGCGAGGAGCTGTGCCCGCGGCGTTTTGTTTTCGTACCACGCGATCGCGATGTTCTTTTTGAGCATCTGCATGTTCTGGATCGCCTCGATGCGCTGGAAGAACGCGTTCGCGTCGTCCTTCAAAAGGTCGTGCACGCGTACCATGTCCGCGCCCTGGCGCCTGAGGTACGTGGCCGCCTCGAACGTGCGCACGCCCGTATCCATCAAGAAGTTCTTCGTGTCCATCGCGATTCCCGAGAGCAGGGCGTCGGCCTCGAACGGCGTGAGGCGGATGTCGCTGTCGTAATACTGGACCAGTTCGGCCACCAGCTCGCAGGTGGACGAGGCGTATGGTTCGAGGCAGCTCACCGCCGGATTCTCGGTCCATTCCAGCCCGCGCCGGTGGTGGTCGATCACCGCGACCTGGTCGGCCATCTCCAGCAGGCGGGGACAGGACGCCGAGCTCGGGCGCTGCGTGTCCACCAGCACGACCAGCGCGTCGCCGCGCATGATGCGCTGCGCCTCGGTGGCGTCCACGACGAGGATGTCATAGAGCCCTTCCGCGCGCAACCGCTGCATGAACGGCTCGATCATGAACCTGTCCTGATCGAGGACGATGCGCGAGCACTTCTGCGAGAACTGCGCACAGCGTACGATGCCCATCGCCGCGCCCATGCAGTCCATATCCGGCCGCGCGTGCCCCATCACGAAGACTTCCGAACTCTTTTCGATGGCCGCGCGCAGAGCCCGCGAAGTCAGGCGCAGCTTGACCCTGGACCGTTTCTGTGTCGTGGGGGACATCCCCCCGTAGAACGTGATGCGGTCCTCCGTCTTCACGGCGGCCTGGTCCCCGCCGCGCCCGAGCACGACGTCGGTCGCCTGCTGCGCGAGGTCGTTGCTCTGCTTCGCGTTCTCGCCGGCGCCTACCGCTATGCTCAGCGTGATGTACTGACCGTCGCTGGTGGATATGCGCCGCGCCTCGTCGAGGATCGGGAACCGGCTCTGCTCGAGTTCAAGCAGGCGCCTGCGGTCGAAGAAAAGGACGAACTTATCGCGGTCGAAACGCCTGAAGGCGGCCTCGAAGCGCTCGGCCATCTCGGCGACGGCGCGCGTGAGCGCGGCGTTGATCTTCGAAGCCTCCGCCTCGGACGCGACGTTCATCATCTCGATATAATCGTCGACGATGATATTGCAGACCACCGGCCGGACGCCGGCGGTGAGGCGCCCCGCCTGCGCGGCGGCCTGCACCTGCTTTTTTTCCTCCTGGCGCCTGTACTCGCGGTAGACGACGAGGAAATACACCTCGAGGGCGATCAACGCCACGGCGGCGATCCACCCGGCGAGGATGCCGAACGTGAACGCCACCGCTATGGCGGCCGCGGTAAATACCGCGACCACGGGAAAGACCCTGTGGATCCTTTCGAGTATGGATACCTTTGTCTTTGTCGGTTTTGGCGCCATGTCTCAGATTCCTCCCCCAGACTCAGGCCGCGATGCGCGAACGGATTCCCAGCACCTGGTCCATCACGCCGACGACGAACATCACGGACCCGATCAGCGCGTACAGGACCGCCATGACGAGCCAGCGCAGCACGCGCGGCATCGAACGATGCACCAGGTAGTAGTCGACCACCGCAAACCCCTGTACGACAAAGCATACAAGAAACAACGTATTTGTCAATATCCCGACCTGCGCCAGCCAGCCGTCGCTAAGGAACTGGACGATCAGCCCTATCGCGATGATGAACACGGCGCCTCGCGCGAACCGCGCGGGAAGCTGGTAATCCCAGAAAGGCACCATCGGGACCACGTCCCCGCCGGCAACCTGCAGCCGCTTCCTGGAAAACGCGAAGCAGAAAAGGCCGCCGAGGGCCGAGTACACCAGCACGAGCACGGGCAGCATGTTCCTTATCATCGCTTCCGCCTGGCCGGTAAGATAGGCCACGACCTGCGCTTTATCGCCCGACACATCGACGTTCAGCGCCATCGACGCGGAGAAAAGGGGGACGACGGTCCGGTAGGCGTCCTGCGGCAGGGAGACGAGATAACGGCCGAACGCGTCCATCTCGGAACCCAGCGCGTCGCCGCCGGCGAGGGCGTTGGCGAGCGCGTATCCCAGCATCAGGCCGGTAAACACCGCGCCGATGCAAAAAGCGACGCTCTCGAACGCGTTCCACTTCATCCTCAGCACGTATATGCCCGCGGCCATCACGGGCAGCGCGAAGGTGCCCAGCACCAGCATCGTCCACATCCCCGCCGCCACGTTCGCGGCGATGAGGGCGGTGAGTAAGACGGCTGCCGCCCAGTGCCAGGTTTTCATCACGCCGTAGTATATCCCGACGATAGGCAGCAGTATCGCCGCGGGCAAAAACCAGGCCGAGACGATGCCGAACGCAACGCTCAGCAGGGCAGCGGCTCCCGCGTTCGCGCTGCCTTTTTTGCTTTCCAAACCCTATATATCCCCTTTCCAACCCACACACTACACAAAAGCCCGGCACGCACTGAGCCGGGCTGGAATAGGCATCGGGTCAATCGGTTACGTAGGGCAGCAGGGCCACCACTCTCGCCCGCTTGATCGCCATGGACACCTGCCTTTGATGCTTCGCGCAGGTTCCGGACATCCGCTTGGGCATGATCTTGCCGCGTTCTGTCATGCATTTGCGCAGCCGGGCGATGTCCTTGTAATCTATATGCTCGCACTTGTCGACGCAGAATTGGCAGACCTTGCGCCGGGACCTGCGTCCGCGCGGCTTTCTTTGTCCTCTTTCATCAGCCAACGCTGTTTCCTCCTTGATTTTGTTTCTGTCAGCCGGCAAACCTTTCATTTGTCAGCTGGTGACGCACATGGCGTCATTGAAGCCCTTGGGAAGGGCTTGTCGGATAAGCCTGTTAAAACGGCAGTTCCTCGTCGTCCATCGACGAAAAGTCGGGCAGCGGATCGCTCACGTTATCCTGTGGAGCGCCGCCCTGGTTCTGGCTCTGGCTCTGGGGCGGGCGGTCCAGGAACTGCACTTCGTCCGCCTGTATCTCGGTAACGTAGCGCTTCGACCCGTCCTGCGCGTCGTAGGAGCGCGTGCGGATCTCGCCCAACACCGCGACCTTCGAGCCTTTATGCAGGTAGTTCGCGCAGTTGTCGGCCAGGCCGCGCCACGTCACGACGGGGATGAAGTCCGCCAGCCGTTCGCCCTGCTGGTTGGCAAAACGCCTGCTCACGGCCACCGTGAACGTGCACAGCGAGATGCCGCTGGGCGTCCCTCTCTTCTCGGGCTCGCGGGTCAGGTTCCCGATGATGATCGCTTTGTTCATATCTTCACCGCCTTCATGCGCCGACGCGGGTCACGAGATAGCGCAGCACGTCATCCGAGATCCTGAAGTTGCGTTCCAACTCCCTGGGGAGCTCGGTACCCGACGTAAAATGCTCCAGGACATAATACCCTTCGTTCTCGTCATCGATGGGATAGGCAAGCTTGCGCTTTCCCCACTCCTCGATGTCGTCAACGGTGCCTCCGCCCTGGGTGATGATCGCGTTAAACCTTTCGATGAGCGCGTTTTTCGCCTCATCCTCCAGACTTGGCCGGATGATGTAGAGAACCTCGTATTTATGCATGGGTTCACCTCCTTCTGGACATAAGGCCTTTGCTCGTTTCGGCAAAGGCAAGGAATGAATGGCCGGTCTTGATTATAGCATACCCTCCCCGTTTGTTCAAGCAATTATGGCCCCGCCGCCTCAGGCCCCGAGCTTATCGAGCCCGGCCTGAAGGCGCTTGAGGCTCTCCTCGCGCCCGATCAGCAGCGCCGCTTCCACCGCACCGCCCGGCGTGACGCGCTTCCCGCAAAGCGCAATCCGCACGGGGAAAAGCACCTGCCCGTTCTTCATGTTAAGCTCTTTCACGAGGGAAAAGAGCGCGTCGTGAATCAAGCGTTCGTCCCATTCCCCGAGCGCCGTGAGCGCGGGGAGCGCCCTTTCGAGCACGGTCCGGGCGACGGCCTCGTCGGTCTTCATCTTCTTGTGGACGAACATCTCTGTCTTATAATCGGGAAGGGCCTTCACGAAATCGAGCTGCGGGGGGATGTCGGTGAACCTTTCGGTACGCGGCTGAAGCATCCGGCATAGTAGCGCTTCGTCGTAGTCGCCTGGCGGCAGCGCTTCTTCGTAGTATTTTCGCGCGTGCACGGTGAATTCCTCGGGCGACATGGCGCGGATGTACTGCGCGTTGAGCCAGGTCAGCTTGTCGGGGTCGAAGATCGCGGGGGCCTTGTTGATGCCCGCGATGTCGAACGCCTCCACGAGCTCGTGAAGCGTATACTTTTCCCTGGTCGTCCCGGGGCTCCAGCCCAGCAGCGCGATGTAGTTGATCACGGCTTCTTTCAGATACCCTTTTCGGATGAAGTCGTCGTAGGAGGCGTCGCCCTCGCGCTTGGAAAGCTTGTGCGTCGCGTCGCGCATCACGGGCGGCACGTGGATGTACACGGGGACCTCCCAGCCCATCGCCTCGTAGATCAAATCGTATTTCGGCGAGGACGAGAGGTATTCGCTGCCCCGGACCACGTGCGTGATCTCCATCAGGTGGTCGTCGACCACGTTTGCGAAGTTGTAGGTCGGCAGCCCGTCGGACTTTAGGAGCACGCCGTCGTCCAGCGTCGCGTTGTCCACGGTGACCGTGCCAAAGATGGCGTCCGTAAAGCCGGCCGTCCCCGTTTCGGGCACCTTCTGCCGCACGACGAAGGGTTCGCCGGCCTCGGCGCGCGCCCTGGATTCCTCCGGCGGCAGGTCCCGGCAGCGGCGGTCGTACATGAACGTTTCGCCGCGCGCTTCGCCCTCGGCGCGCAGGGCGTCGAGGCGGTCCTTCGTGCAGAAGCACCGGTACGCCCCGCCCCTTTCGATAAGGGCCCCGGCCTGCTCGCGGTAGATCGCGCGGCGCTCGCTCTGCACGTAGGGACCGTACGGCCCCCCGACGTGCGGGCCCTCGTCGGGGACGAGCCCCGTCTCATCCAGCGTTTTAACGATCATCTCGACCGCGCCTTTAACCAGCCGCTCCCGGTCCGTGTCCTCTATGCGCAGCACGAACTTCCCGCCGTTCTTCTTCGCGATCAGATAGGCGTAGAGCGCCGTGCGCAGCCCCCCTATGTGCAGATACCCCGTCGGGCTGGGCGCAAACCGCGTCCTCACCAATGGCATAACTCCTCCTCTTCGTCCTGTCTCAGGCCGCAGGGATCGTTCCCCGTTGCCTCGATGCGCCTTCCTGCGCAGCGTTCACATGCTGTTAAAAAACTCCCTCAGTTCCTTCTTCTTCTCCTCGGGAAGCTCGCTCTTTCTGACGTCCAGCACCGCGCCCTCCAGCGCGTAGAGCCTGTTCAGGCAGGCGCCGGGCTCGACGCTTTTCACCCTCGAAAACGCTTTTTTGCTCCCCAGCGCCCGCAGTTCCTCCGGCGTGAATATCCCGGCGTTTTCGAGCGACCGCTCCGCCGCTTTCCCTATGTTGGGGAGCTTTGACAGTTCACCCATGATATCATCCTCGCCGGTGTGCCGGCGTCCTATCACACGCAGACTATGCCCTTCCTTTGAGCTTCGCCCAGGTGTCCTTCAGGCCCACGATGCGGTTATATACCGGCGCTTCTTTCGTGTGCTCGACGCTGTCGGCGCAGAAATACCCCAGCCTGAGGAACTGGAACCGCTCCCCCGCTGGGCACTGTGCGAGCGCGGGCTCGACGAGGCAGTCCGTAAGCTCCTCGGCCGAATCCGGGTTCAGCCGGGCCATCAGGTCCTCGTTGTCCTCGTTATCGTCGAGCAGGTAGTCGTACAGGCGGACGCGGGCGCGCACGGCGTCTTTCGCGCCGACCCAGTGCAGCGTCCCCTTGACCTTCCTGTTCGCCCCGGGCATCCCGCTCTTCGTTTCCGGGTCGTAGGTGCACAGCAGCGCCTCTATGCCGCCCTGCGCGTCCCGGACCACGTCCTCGCAGCGGATGATGTACGCGTCCTTGAGCCGCGCCTCGCGGCCGGGCGCGAGCCGGTGGAACCTGGGCGGCGGGTCCTCCATGAAATCCTCCCGCTCGATGTAGAGCTCGCGCGAGAACGTCAGTTCCCTTGCGCCCAGCTCCGGGTTTTCGGCGTTGTTGGCCGAGACGAGCGTTTCCGACCCGCCTTCGGGGTAGTTGGTGAGCACGACCTTCAGCGGGCGCAGGACCGCCATGAGCCGGCGCGCCTTCAGCTTGAGGTCCTCGCGGACGCAGTGCTCGAGCAGCGCGGCGTCCACCGTCGAGTTGCTCTTGGCGACCCCGATCTTTTCGCAGAAGCTGCGGATGGACTGAGGCGTATAGCCGCGCCGCCGCAGCCCGCAAAGCGTGGGCATGCGCGGGTCGTCCCAGCCGCTCACCGCGCCCCCGTCGACCAGGCGCTTCAAAAAGCGCTTGCTCATCACGGTGCGCGTGAGGTTGAGCCGCGCGAACTCGTACTGGTGCGGCGGGAATTCGATCTCGCACTCATTGACGAACCAGTCGTACAGCGGGCGGTGGTCCTCGAACTCGAGCGTGCACAGCGAATGCGTGATCCCCTCGACGGCGTCGGAGAGGGGGTGCGCGAAGTCGTACATCGGATAGACGCACCACTCGTCGCCCGTGCGGTGGTGGCTCGCCTTCATCACGCGGTAGATCACGGGGTCGCGCATGTTCATGTTGGGCGACGCCATGTCGATCTTGGCCCGCAGCACGTGCTGGCCCTCATCGTATTTCCCGTCGCGCATGCCGCGGAAGAGCCTGAGGTTCTCCTCGACGGTCCGGTCCCGGTACGGGCTGTTCTTGCCCGGCTGCGTGAGCGTGCCGCGGTAAGCGCGCATCTGCTCGGCCGTGAGGTCGCACACGAACGCCTTGCCCTTTTTGATAAGCAGTTCCGCGAACTCGTAGAGCTGCCCGAAATAGTCGGAGGCGTAGTAGAGCCTGTCCTCCCAGTCGAAACCCAGCCAGCGGATGTCCTCCATGATGGAGTCGACATACTCCGTGTCCTCCTTGACCGGGTTGGTGTCGTCGAAGCGGAGGTTGCATTTCCCCCCGTACTTCGCGGCCAGGCCGAAGTCGATGGTGACCGCCTTGGCGTGGCCGATGTGCAGGTAGCCGTTGGGTTCGGGCGGGAAACGGGTTTTTATCGGCCGCCCCCCTTCCTTCAGGTGGCGCACGACGTGTTCTTCGATAAAGTTCAGGCTTTGAGCCTCTGTCCTGTTGCCTTCGTCGTTCATCCGGACGGTATCCTCCTACTTCGTCTGCTTTACAGGATGCGAACGAGCATCGTGCCCGCTTCGCTCAGTTCTATCCTGACGACGCCGCTGTTCTCGAGCTGGCGCATCAGGTCCGAGAAACGCTTGAATCCGAGGTTCCGCTCGTCGAAATCCGGGTAGATCTTCTGCACGGACGCCTTGATGATGCTCGGGTTCACGCTGTCGAACCCGCTCGACTTGAACGTCTCCAGCTCCTGCTTGAACACGTTGATGTAGTTCTCCCTCGTGACCTGGTTGTAGCGGTTCGGCGTCTCCTCGTCGGATGTGAGGCAGACCTTGAGCGCCGAGTCTTCGGTGAACAGCTCGATGGCGGCGCCGTGTTTCTTCACGGCCTGCAGGAGCTTGCCGAAGGAACTCACGCCGAAGTTGCGCTCGTCGAAGTCGGGCCTGAGCCTTGTCAGCGTCTTCTTCATCTCGCTCGCGTAGAGCTCGCCGTCGGCGTCCGCGTGCTCGTCGAGTATCTTTTCCACCACCGGCACGAGCGATTCGAGCGTGTTGTCGGTCTCGTCGCTGCGCTCCTCCTCCTTCTTCTTCTTCTTGGTCTGGCTCACCGCCTCGAGGAAGATGAACTCGCTGCACGCGCTGATGAACACCTTGGACGCCACGGCGCTCCTCGATATGCCCAGCACGAACTTGCCCATCGACTTGAGTTTGGCCACCAGCGGCGTGTAGTCGCTGTCGCCGGACACGATGCAGAAGCAGTCGATCAGGTGGTTGGTGTACGCCGTTTCCAGCGCGTCGATCACCAGCTGGATGTCCATGTTGTTTTTCTGGGAATTGCCGAATTTGATCGACGGGGTCACGTAGAACGTGTTGGACAAAAGCGATTCCTTGAGCTGCGTGAACCGGTCGCTGTACCCGTACGCGCGCCCCAGGAGGATGTCGCCCTTGATCTTTACGGTCTCGATGACGCTGTTGAACGTCTCGGCCTTCCCGCCCGTGTTCTCCAGATCGACGAACACGGCGTAGTTTGTATTGGTCATTTTACTCCTCTTTGCGGGCTGAACCGGCAAACCTCCGGTTTGTCAGCAGGTTTCTTGTCTGCACTCAGCCTGTTTTTTATTTATGATAGGGAGCGCCGGCAAGTATGGAAAAGGCGCGGAACACCTGCTCGAGGACCAGCACGCGCATGAGCTGGTGCGGGAAGGTCATCTTGGAAAACGAAAGCTTCCAGTCGGCGCGCGCAAGGACCGCTTCATGAAGCCCGAGCGATGACCCGATCACGAACGTGAGCCGCGAGGCGCCGCGCGTCATGAACCCGCCGAGGCGTTGGGCCAGCGCGGGCGAATCCACCTCCGCGCCGTCGATGCACAGCGCGATGACCGCGTCCGACGGCGGGATGCGCTTGAGCAGGCGTTCGCCCTCTTTGGCGAGCGCCTCCCGTACCTGCGCCTCGCTGAGGCTGTCGGGCGCGCGCTCGTCTTCGACCTCTTCGATCGAGACGCGCGCGTACTTCGTCAGCATCCGCGCGTAGGTGTCGCAGGCGCCTCTTAGCGGCCCCCGTTTCATCCTTCCCGCGCAGAGCAGGCGCACGTGCGCGCCCATCAGCGGCACACCACGAGGGGCACACATGCCCGGTCCCTGGGGGCGACGGCAAGCTCGATGTCCCTGCCGTCCGCGATCCCCGCCTCTTTGAGCACGGACCGCACGGTCTGCCATAAAAGCTCTACCATGTTGTTCTCCGCGCTCATGTGCCCGAGCAGCGCGCGCCTCAGGCCGCGTTCGTGCAGCCTCACCAGGGCCCTGGCGGCGTCCTCGTTGGAGAGGTGCCCGCGCCGGCCTTTGATCCTGCGCTTGAGCTCGTAGCTGTAGCGCCCGTGCAGGAGCATGTCCGGGTCGTGGTTGGCTTCGAGCAGGAGTGCGTCGCACCCCGCAATAGCTTCGAACGCCGCGGCCGAGACGTAGCCGAGGTCGGTCGCGATGCCGACCCTCTTCCCGCCGCTGCCCAGGCAGAACCCCACCGGGTCCTGCGCGTCGTGGGATAGCGGGAAAGGGACGACGTCGATGTCGCGGATGTAGAAATCCGCGTCCGAATCGAACACGCGCTGGTTGCGCATGGCGACCGGCCCGATCCTGTCCTGCATCGCGAGCCAGGTCTTCTCGTTGGCGTATACAGGGATGTCGTGCCTGCGCGAGAGCACGCCCGCGCCCTTGATGTGGTCGATGTGCTCGTGCGTGATCAGGATGCCGTCAAGCCGCGCGGGGTCGAGCCCCTGCGCCTGCAGCGCCCGTTCGATAACGACGCCCGACAGGCCTGCATCGATCAGCAGCCCCGTCTTTTGAGTGCCCACATAGACCGCGTTTCCGCTGCTCCCGCTGAAGAGCGGGCATAACATCATTTCCATGCGCCTTTTTCCCGGTTGCCTCTGTTCCCTATCATTGCCTTCTATTATATAGTACCCTGTTTTTTCCCACAAGTGCGCGGGCGGCAAAATTGTTGGGGGAGGGGGGGGTGATATCCTCCTTATGTTGTTATGGCTCGTCGGTTTTTAGATTTACATTCACAATTTATTGTACAAAATAACAATGATTATTTAAATTCGTATGAGCATGCACTTCTTATATTATTGGCTCCGATAAAGCCTAATGTTAACATTTGCAGGAATCCTGCCTTTTGAATGAGCAAGGTTTCCAATAAATATACCAAATGACATTTTAACTATCTTGCATGATATTTATCCTTGGCTTTGGGACAAACCTTTTGATAATCATTAATAAAAACTGTTGGGTTTCCCACTCCCTGCCCCCTCCTCCCCCAAACCAATTCACCCCGGTGCCGTGTTGCAGCGCGCCTGTCCTTTCTGGTATACTTGACCCGGGCATGCCTAAGCCCTATAAACCCAGTAAAGGAGCGACTCCATTGCGCACGATCCGGGCCGAAGAGATCACGAAAGCCGTCTCTGAACTGGTCCTTTCAGCCTGCTCGGACCTGGGCGAAGACGTCGAAAACGCCCTTTTGCGCGCCCTTGAAACCGAGCGCGACCCGAACGGGCGCGACGTGCTCGGCCAGCTCGTGGAGAACCTGCGCCTCGCGCGCGCGGCGGGCCGCCCGTGCTGCCAGGACACCGGCATCACCGTCGTGTTCGCGGACGTCGGGCAGGACGTGCATATCGAGGGCGGCAACCTGTATGAGGCGGTCGAAAACGGCGTGCGCACCGCGTATACGGAAGGCTGCCTGCGAAAGTCCGTGCTTCACCCGCTCACCAGAAAGAACACGGGCGACAACACGCCGCCCGTGCTGCACGTCGAGATCGTCCCGGGCAACAGGCTGACGCTGCACGTGGCCCCGAAGGGCTTCGGCAGCGAGAACGCCAGCGCGCTCGCGATGCTCACGCCGTCGGACGGGATAGGCGGCATCGAGCGGTTCGTGGTGGACACCGTCGCGCGCTCGGGCGCCTTCGCCTGCCCTCCGCTCGTAGTCGGCGTCGGCATCGGCGGCACGATGGAGAAGGCCGCGCTCATCGCCAAGCGCCAGCTCCTGCGCGACATCGGCACGCCCGCTGCCGACCCGGACGCCGCGGCGCTGGAGGCGCGCCTGCTCGAGCGTATCAATGCGCTGGGCATCGGGCCGATGGGGCTGGGCGGCGACACGACCGCGCTGGCCGTTCACGCCGGGCTTTACCCGACGCACATCGCCGGACTGCCGGTGGCGGTCAACGTCCAGTGCCACGCGGCGCGCCACAAGCGCGTCACGCTGTAACGGAGGAGCCATGTCTGCACGCATCGTACAACTTCCGCTTGATCGAGAAACCGCCAGGGGGCTCAGGGCCGGGGAGCGCGCGTTCCTCAGGGGCACCCTCTACACCGCCCGCGACGCGGCCCACAAACGCCTCTTTGCCATGCTCGACGCCGGGGAGCCGCTTCCCGTCGACCTCAAGGACGCCTGCATCTATTACACGGGCCCCTGCCCCGCCGCCCCCGGCGAAGACATCGGCCCCTGCGGGCCCACCACGTCCTCGCGCATGGACATGTACACGCCGCGCCTGATCGAACTCGGGCTCACGGCGATGATCGGCAAGGGCCCGCGCGCGAAAACCGTCGTCGACGCGATGCGTGATAACGGCGCGGTCTATTTCGCTGCCACGGGCGGCGCCGGGATGCTCATCGCGAAATCGGTGCGCGCCTGCCGCCTCGTCGCCTTCGAAGGCCTCGGCCCCGAGGCGATCTACGCGCTCACCGTCCACGACTTCCCGGCGGTCGTCGCGGTCGACGCAGCGGGGAACAGTTTGTACGATAACCATTTCAAGGCCTGACAGCATAGATGCGCTTGAAATCCACCGTATCGGAGGATGTAGCCATGCGTAAAGCGATCCTGCAACTCTCGGTGTTCGCCCTGGCCCTGTCGCTCCTGGTATTGTGTTCGACCATGCTCGCGTTTTATGTATCGGACGCTCTGATGAAACAGTATCTTATTCTTCAGACCCGCATTTCGGAAGGCGTTTTCTTCATCCTGATTCCCGCGCTGCTGGCGCTCGTTCATTTCTCGCTCGTGTTCCATGCGGTAAAGCATTATAAAAGGCGGCACGCGATTCTATTGCTAGACGCTGCCGCCTTTGTCGTACTCTCAATACCGCTTGAGGAATTCGTTTTCTATTGCACCGATTTGTATGTATACTCTTTCCACTTTGCCAGGTCATTAGGCATGATCGGGCTGATCGGCATTGCTATAGCGATCGTCTTCAAAATATTCGTGCCCAAAACGGAAGGATGAACAAGTTGGCGAGGATAATTGAAAAATGAGAATAATTATTGCCGGAATAAATCATCACGATCCCTTTTGCCCCGGCAAAGTAATATACTTGCTGGAGCGTTTAAGAAAATTATCGTTTATTCCTGATTGTGTTGCTACGGAATGGGATCGTGAAGTAGCTAAGAAGGCGATTGCGAAAAGGCCGCGATTTGTATCTTTAGCCACTTCAAATGGATTTTCTATCGCTGAAGGTAATGCTTTAGCCGGTACGATGGCATATGAGGCGGAGACACATAAAACCATATATCGTGACTTACCTATAGTTTGGCTGGACGAATTAAGTGATAAAGAAAGAGTTCATTATCACAATGTTATTAATAACCCCGAATATTATAAAATGAATACTTATAATAAATTTAAAAAATTCAACGGAACAGAGAATAGACTTAACCATATTGCGAGAGCTGTATGGAATGATGATGGATCGGGCGGTAGAAAAGGCCAAGACGAAAAGTTTTTCAATAAAATATGTGAAAAAGTCGGCTATTCCAACCTTTTTGTGCTTGTTGGGGCAAGGCACGCTGATCCTGAAAATGAGGATAACCTGTATAATAAATTAATTTATGCCGGCTATAACGTTCAAGTGTATATTTTGGACCCGGCTTTTTCAGAAAATACCCCAATAGAACTCGATCTTTGACAACTTCAACCGGGTTAAACCGTTAGAATATTTTTCAAACGATGTCTTCGTAAAGCCAAGGGAGTGGCAGGGAGAGGGCGCCAGCCCTCTCCCTGCCACTCCCGCGCCGGTACCGTTCTATTAACACGCGTGCGTTCGCGCGGGAGGGGGCAGAAGGTGGGGATCACGAAAATGAGTGAATGATCAGAACATAGGTATAGTAACATTCCAATAAAAAAGAACAGAACGCACGTCTCTGTTCACAGCGTATCGATAACCTTCTCTGGGGTTTGGGGGCCGCAGCCCCCAAAGCTTCAATCCGATCCAAAGAAACGCGCCCTGCGCGCGTTTCAACCAACCAGAAACCTGCTGACAAACCAAAGGTTTGTCACAATTGTTTATTCGTACATCCCGTACTCGTCCTCCACTTCGATGCGCTCGATGGAAGCGCCCAGCGAGATAAGCTTGTCTTCGATGTGCTCGTACCCGCGGTCGATGAACTTGACGTTCTTGATATACGTCTCGCCCTCCGCCATCAGCCCGGCGATAATCAGCGCGGCCCCGGCCCGAAGGTCGCTGGCCGTCACCGGCGCGCCGGTCAGCTTTTCCACGCCCTCGATCACCGCCACGCGGTTGTCGACGCTCACGCGCGCGCCCATCCTGCAAAACTCAGCCACCTGTTTGAACCGGTCCTCGAAGATGCTCTCGATGATGACGCTCGTGCCCTCGGCCGTGCACAACAGCGCCGAGATCGGCTGCTGGATGTCGGTCGGGAAGCCCGGGTAGGGCAGGGTCTTGATCGTAACGTGCCTCGGGCGCTTGTCGCTGTACACGCGGACATGGTCGTAGCCCTGATCCACATGAACGCCCATCTCGATGAGCTTTGCCGAAATCGACTCGAGGTGCGTCGAGATCACGTTCTGGATCACGACGTCCCCGCGCGTCGCCGCGGCTGCGATCATCAGCGTCCCCGCCTCGATCTGGTCGGGGATGATGGTATAGGACGTGCCGTGCAGGTCCTTTTTCCCGCGGACCCGTATGACGTCCGTGCCCGCCCCTTTGACGGAAGCGCCCATGCAGTTGAGGAAGTTGGCCAGGTCCACCACGTGCGGCTCCTTCGCGGCGTTGACGATCGTGGTCAGCCCTTCGGCGTGCACCGAGGCGAGCATGATGTTGACCGTCGCGCCTACGCTGGCCACGTCCAGATAGACTTCGGCCCCCCTCAGGCCGTTCGTCTTTGCCTTGAGTATGCCGTGCTCCGTCTCGACCTCGGCGCCCAGCGCCCGCAGGCCCTTGAGGTGCTGGTCGATGGGGCGCTGGCCGATATCGCATCCGCCCGGCAGCGCTATCTGCGCGTGGCCGTAGCGTGCGAGCAGCGCGCCCAGCAGGTAATAGGACGCGCGCATGCGGCGCACCAGCCCGAACGTGGCCCCGGTCGTCATATCGGCCGACGTGTCGACGGTCATACGTCTTTCTTCGGGGACGTATTCCACTTTCGCGCCCATGCGCGATAGGATGTCCCGAAGCAGGAGGACGTCCTGTATCTCCGGCAGGTTATCCACCACACAGGCATCCCTTGCCAGGATTGTGGCAGGCAGCAGCGCGACCGCGGCGTTCTTCGCGCCGCTCACCGTCACGGTGCCCCTAAGTGGCCTGCCCCCACGAACCAACAGTTTCTCCAATTCAACCTGGCGCGGTGTGTATACCGCACCGGGTTCACCTCCATTTCCACCCGAAAATCGTCTTTTACATGGCGGTGATGCAATCCCTGACAGGCGTCATTCCCCCTTCCCGGGAAGGGGCGCGCCCGTTCCCTTCCTGAGCCGGCCCGTCAGGCTCCCGGGAACGTGGAAGTTGCATTCTCCTTCAAACGCCCGCGCGCAGGTTTCGCCGCATTTCGGGCATTCGGCCTCGACCTCCCCGAAATTCACAAGCTCTTCGAATACTTCGTTGCATCTTTGGCATTTGAAATTCAGGTACGGCATAAGGTCTTCCCTCCTGTTGAGAGTCATATGGTCACTACTATTCTACAACATTTTCTTTTTCCATAAAAGCCATATCGTGATCCCGGCGGCGGCGCAGGCGATCCCGAGCACGGCCCAGAACCCGATCGGGCTTTCCATGAACGGCAGGCGCACGTTCATCCCCCAAATCGAGGCGATGAGCGTCGGGACCGAGAGGATGATGGTGGCCGCCGCGAGGAATTTCATCACCACGTTGAGGTTGTTGGAAATGATGGAAGCGAAGGCGTCCATCGTCCCCGAGAGGATGTCGCGGTAGATGGTACACATCTCGATGGCCTGTTTGTTCTCGACGATGACGTCGTCGAGCAGTTCCGCGTCCTCCGAATACTTCTTCACGGCCTCTGTGCGCATGAGCTTTTCCATCACGGCCTCGTTGGCCACCAGCGACGTGGAGAAAAACACGAGGCTTTTCTCCAACTGCATCATCTGGAGAAGCTCCCGGTTCTTCATCGATTTCTGAAGCTCGTTCTGCACGTTGGTGCTGACCTTGTCGATCTGCCGGAGGTATACCAGGTACTTCGCAGAGATCTTGAACAAAAGCTGCAGGATGAAGCGGGTCTTCTTGAACGTGTAAAACCCGCGCACCCTCTCTTCCATGAAGTCCTCGATGATGGTCGTATCCGCCATGCAGACGGTAACGATATACTTGTCCGTGTGCACGATCCCCAGCGGGAGCGTCGTATAGTTCAGCGCGCTGCTTTCGTCGTCGAGCACGGGCACGTCGACGAGGATCAGCGTCTGTCCGTTTTCCCAGTCTATGCGCGCGCGCTCTTCTTCGTCCGTCGCCGCCTTGAGGAAGTCGGGCTCCACGCCCAGTTCCTGTGCGACCAGCATAATCTCCTCGTCTTCAGGGTCCTGAAGATGAATCCACGCGTTCTCCTCGAAAGCCTCGAGTTCGAAGAGCCGCTCTTCCACTGTCTTGAAAATCCGGAGCACGATCGATCACCTGCCTGTCAAAATGTTTCAGGTCAGGGACGACGCTCCGTGTGAAAGGCCCGTCCGGACACAGGTACGCCTCCCCCGCCTGTTCGTGTTGAATTCCGTTGTCCGTTGCCGTTTAGGGTCGGCGTCCATCCTTTCACACCTCTCTTTACATTAAAAAATTCTTCCGCCCAGAACAAAGCGAAAGAACAGCGTGATTACCGCCAGCCTCGCTTCACTCGTTGAGCTTTGGCACTATGCGGCATAGGATGAATCCGGCTACATTAAGTAAAACCTTAACCCGGCAATACCTGTTGACCCTTTAGCATCTCTCGATGGGTCAGGGCAGCAGCTTGTATCCGCATAGGAACCTCACCTAACGAAGGTGGAGTGCAAATCTATTTTAGCACCCATGCCCGCATAAATCAATAGTTGTACGATATTGTCTTTTTATGGCGCCGGCCGTCCGATAAGGTATGCGTATATGAAACCGGACCAGTCCGTCCCCGTCGCGCCGTTTAGCGCAGAATACAGATCGGACGGCGCCGCGTTACCCAGGTACATATTCTGATAATAGGCTTTGAGCGAGGATTTAAACGCGTCGTCCCCCATTTTTTCGTGCAGATCGCGGAACATGCGCGCCCCCTGTTTATACACGACGATGGTGTACCACATATTGTCCCCGGCCTCGCTCGTTTTGAGGCCCACCGGTTTGGGCTCGGATACCGCGTAATCGAACAGAGTAAGGCTCAACCCGATCCGTTTTTCGTACACTTGCCGAAACCGCGTTTCTCCGTAGCGTTCCCTGTAGAAAAGCAGCGTGCTGAACTCGGCGAGCGCCTCGTCGAGCCACGGATCGTCGATCTGGTCGTTGCCGACGACCCCGTACCACCACTGGTGGGCTACCTCGTGCACGATGACGTATTCGAGCGTGTCCCGCGCGCCCTGCCTGTACAGGCTGTCGGTGATGAGCACGGCGTTCGGGTATTCCATCCCGCCGTAGTACAGGTCGGATTCGATCACGTTCAACTCGGGATACGGGTATCTTCCGAAAATGTCGGAGAACACTTCCACGGCGTCACAGGCGCTCCTGAGCGCGGCCTTTCCGGCCGCTTCGTCGCTGTAATGCCAGCTCGTGACCCTCACCCCCGCCGCTTCCGCCGATACAGGCCTGAGCCCTTTGCCCGCGACGAAAGCGACGTCCCGCACGTCCGGGCACGCGAACGTGTAGGACGTGTTCCCTCCGCCAAATTCGAGCTTGCTCCTTTGCCCCGATCCCGTTACGGTGTATTCGGGCGGGCAGGTGATGCGCACCGTATAGTTGGACACGTCGCTGTAGAAAGGGTCCCCCACGGCGTAGTACGGATCGAGGTTCCACCCCTCGTCGTCGTATACGGCGGCGATCGGATAGGCGTTGCATAGCTGGATCGTATCGTCTCCCGCGCCGAACCTGCCCACGCATTCGGGCAGGGTCACCTCGTATTCGAATTCGCAGGATACATGGGCTCCGGGTTCCAGCGGCCCGGCGAGCCGAATGTACATTATGCCCCCGGCGTCGCCCTCTATGCTGTAATCCGCCTGCTTTCCGTCCGCTTCTATGCGCGAAAACACGACCCTGCCCGCAGAAAATCCGTTGGGATACGCGTTCTTCATTTCCGCTTCTTCGAACGGCGCGCTTTCCTCCGTGGCGAAATAGTTGGGATACAGGTGGAAGTATACCTCTGTCAGCGGGACCGTTTCCGCGTTCACGTAGTCCACATGCTGACGCGCGGTCAGCGTGCGCCCGTCCGGATCGAGCGTCCAGTCGATCTCGTACACGGACTGCAGGCGTTCGCCGGGCCCGTGCGGGCCGTTTTCATCCGTCGGCTGCCCCGTAATGACATGCATGAGAAAGAAAAGCCCCGCGGCCGCAAGGGCACATAAGATTCCGATGCATATGAGCGGTTTCGGCTTCTTCATCGACCCCGTCCTCCCGTTGGCGATCCGGCCCCAACAACCAATCTATTGTAATACTATCCAAAAAATAACCGGCCCTCAAGCACGTTTTTGCAAGAGGACCGATCATTATAATATTGGAATCCGGCGGCGACCTACTCTCCCGGGCGGTCGCCCGCCAAGTACCATCGGCGCAGGAGGGCTTAACTTCTGTGTTCGGAATGGGAACAGGTGGGGCCCCTCCGCTATAGCCACCGGAA